>Ga0163144_10006599_pt1 | contig 25565 bp, 22 predicted proteins | sample OliLak19BULKMAT1_FD_123175 | JGI IMG/M metagenome (GOLD analysis project Ga0163144, IMG submission 123175) | Freshwater microbial mat bacterial communities from Lake Vanda, McMurdo Dry Valleys, Antarctica - Oligotrophic Lake LV.19.BULKMAT1 | ecosystem: Environmental > Aquatic > Freshwater >... | reverse complement strand
TTTGGAGAGATGGCAGAGTGGTTGATCGCGCTTGATTCGAAATCAAGTGTACTCGAAAGGGTACCGGGGGTTCAAATCCCCCTCTCTCCGCCACAAAAAATCATAATTCCACTAAGTTAAAAAGGGATTTAAACCCTTTGGGAACAAAGGTGAGCAAAAAGGTCAGCTAAAAGATATCCCAACTATATTTGCCTTTCTCGAGTATTGAATCAGCAAGTTTCACAGTTAAATCATCCTCATTTCTCTCAATGCGACGAATATTATTTCTAATTCTACGCTTAGCTTGATGAGTAAACATTCGTGCAATATTTAATTCATCTTCGCAATTTTTAGCTTCTTTCTCTTTTCGTATTGAACTGACTCTTGAAATAACACTGAGTCCTACAAAAAGATCAATTGCAATATCTGCAACCCTTTTGGTTATAAGTTGAGACCCAACAATATTTTTACCGTATTTTTTAAGAACACTTTCGACGGTATTTGAAAACTCAAGACCCATCTTGCGAAAAAGATCCATCTCTTTAGTTAATTCATCGCAGACAAAACTAAATTTTTGTCCACCTATGTTTGTAAGTATTGATACTTTCTTAGTTGCATAAGTAGAAAGCACACCGAAACCTTTAATTGGATCATTAAAAATCTTACCGGCACTATTAGAAATATCTTTTAAATAACTTCCGGCAAATTTCATACCGGAAAGACCGATATATAGCCTTAAAATCTCATTTGTGCCTTCAAATATAAGATTAATTCGACAATCTCTAACTAATCTTTCATAAGGGAATTCTTTCATAAAGCCATTGCCACCGGCAATTTGCAGAGCTTCATTTGCGGCATCCCACATAGATTCACTGGCAAAAACTTTACTCATAGCAGCTTCGACGGAATAATCCTTAACACCAGAATCCATATAATGAGCTACCATAGCCATTGCACTTTCTGATGCAAAACAATCAATAGTCATCTGAGCAATTTTACTCTTAACTAAGGTAAATTCACTGATCGATTTTCCAAATTGCTTTCTTTCAATGGCTTGCTTAGTTGAAAGGGCAATACATTTCCTCATTCCACCTACACAACCGCCACCAAGACCTGTACGGCCATTATTTAAAATTGCCATGGCTATCTTAAATCCCTGCCCTTCTTCTCCTAATTGATTCTCAGCCGGCACTCTTACATTAACAAAATCAACTGTAGTGGTTATCGAGGCCCTAATGCCCATTTTATCTTCTTTTGGACCAATACTAATGCCATCTGAATGTCTCTCAAGAATAAATGCGGTCATCTTGCCAGCAGCTGATTCCGTACGAGCAAAAACAGTAAAAAATCCTGCGATACCTGCATTTGATATCCAAAGTTTAGAACCATTCAAAATCCATGATCCATCTGTCTGTTTAACAGCCTTTGTTTGAATTGAGGCAGCGTCCGATCCTGAACTAGGCTCAGTAAGACAAAAAGCTGCAACCATCTCACCAGTAGAAAGTTTTGGTAGGTATTTCTTTTTTTGAGAATCGTTACCGAAGAGTAAAAGTCCTTTCATGCCGATTGAGCTATGTGCTCCAAGGGTCACTGATGTAGCAGGATCATAAAATCCAGTCTGAGCAAAAACCCTGGCATAGGCCAAATTCGATAAACCAATACCACCAAAATCTTCAGGAATAATCAATCCGAAAAGTCCTAATTTTTTTAAAGCATCTATATATTCTGGAGGAAAAGCACCCTTCTCATCATATTTTCGATAGTTCTCGTTCTCGTCTGACATAAATTTGTCAATTGACTCAAGAACTAGTTTTAAAGTTTCAGCTTCTTCTTTTTTGATTTTAGGAAACGGATAAAGATTCTCTTCTAATATATTTCCTAAAAATAATGACTGCGCTAATGAAGCTTCAAAATCCATATTTATTCCTCTGTTCTAACCTTATATCCCATATAACTGTGTCTATAAGGGTCCATTTATTGTTTATAGACAATACCAAAAATCAATTGCGTCTTATTCTCGATAAGCGTCATCAATTAATTATAAATCAAGTAAAAATTAGTGCCTTGGGCTCAAGACATTAACTTGATAGTGTGTCGGCAAAACTCGCTAATAAATTTAACCATTCTGCATAAGCATTGTTTAGACAGTCTCAGAATGGCGATTAAAATGTAAATTGGTGTTTTACTACTATGAAGGCACTCCAAATCTCTCTTAGTGGAAATCTTCGCTTTATTTTCTATTTGTTTTCCTTCTGTTTATTATCTTCTTCTCTTCAAGCTGAACCAGTGCACTCTCATAACCTCGATCCCAATGCGCCAAAAATTAGAGAAATTCGGATTCAGGTGGGAGATATTTTTGAGGGTGAAAATCTTGAATGGTTTTATCAAACTGCAAACAGACTTAAAATTAAGACTCGAAGCGAAGTTATTAGAAGAGAATTATTATTTAAGGAAGGCGATCCTTTTAATGCTTTTTCTATTCAGGAAAGCGAGCGAGTTATAAGAGGGCTTCGCTATATTCATAAAGTAGCAATTACCCCAAAGTTTGATGGAAATTTTGTTGATATCGTTGTTTATGTTCAAGATACCTGGACTCTTATCCCTTCTCTTAGTTATTCCTTCGGAAGTGGCAGTACAGATCAGATGGCTGTTGGTATTACTGAAAGCGATCTTCTTGGTTATGGTAAAAGAGCTGAACTTCTTTATAGAGATGAAAATGGCAGAACTTCGATAGAAGGTGTTTGGGAAGACAACAGAGTTTGGGATAGTCATAATAATCTTCTACTTGGTTATTTTGATCGATCTGATGGAAATCGCTATCTTGCTTCATTTGGAAAACCTTATAGAAGCCTTGAAACAAAGCGTTCTTGGAGTATTAATACAGATTTTGCTGATGGGGTTGGAAAACTTTATTCTAAGGGAGATGAAAGATTTATTTTTGGACAGGAAAAAATTGATTTTTCAACATACTACTCTTTTGCAACTGGAGATCCTGATATTTTAATTCACAGATATACTTTCGGGTATGAATTAAATGATTATTCATTTTCTGAAGCTAGCCTTAGTGATTTTGACAATGTCGACGTTGATCCCAACTCAGTTCTGAACGATCCTTCCCTAATTCCAAATAGTAGAAAATTTAGTTATCCATTCTTTGCTTACAGAAGAATTGAACCAGATTTCGTTTCTCATAACTACGTAGATCGCTTTGATCGAGTTCAGGACTTTAATTTAGGAAATGTTTTTTCAACTCAATTGGGATATGCTCCTACCGTTTTTGGTTCTGATGAAAACGCTTGGCTAATGTCAATAAATGATAGTGATGGGTTTAGAGTTAATGGAAATTCTTTTTTTAGGGGTGAGATTGGTGCTGCAAGTAGATACTCTGATAACGAATTCTATAACTCCCTCTTTCGTGCAGAATTAAAATTTGTTTACTTAATGGGTCCAAGATTTATCGGAAACTCCTTTATTGGAAACCATACATTGGTTGCCTCTACAAATTTTAACTATGGAGACAACTTAGATGGGGAAAGAGAATTTTATTTAGGCTCTTCAACTGGGCTAAGAGGCTATGATTCCAGGACTTTTTTCGGTGATAAATACATCTCACTAAATCTTGAAGATCGCTTCCATCTTGTCGATGATATACTAAGGCTTGTGAGCTTAGGCGGTGCTTTCTTTGTTGATGTTGGTGGAATAACTACTGACTCTCTAAGTTCGATTATATCTGATGAGCTGTATGGTGATTTTGGAGTAGGATTAAGACTAGGCTTTCCAAAATCGAGTGGAGCTCGCGTAGTAAGACTTGATTTTGCTGTACCATTTAGGGATGGACCAGATGGCACAAAGGGTTACGAAGTAAGGCTTGTTGTAAATGGTGGCCAGTTATTTGAAGCCTTATTAGAGAGTGAACGGTTTGGGCCAGATAATGTGAACGTAGATACTGGTTTTTCAGATTAGGAATTTGATGAAAAGGTTTCTCCTGTTAATATTTTTCTTGGCAATCACTGCCCTGAATGTTAATGCCATTCCCCTAACAAAGGGGTCACTTGTAATTACTCAAAAGACTACAGCACGATTTCTAAGTTCTCACCCTGCTTCAACTAAGGAAATCTTTCAGTTTTCTATTTATTATGGAGGTCGAGTTGCTACTGGTTATTTTCGTCCTCGTCAACGACCGCTCTTATCCCCAGAAGCAGCATACTTAATGGGTCAAAATGCCCCTAAAATATCATTATTTCAAGGGAAGTTACGACGCAATAAAAACTCTGGTTTTCATGTAGCAGCGTCCCTAGATGGAAATAAATTACAGATTAATTTTACAGATAGTAGAGAAATTTACTCTGCAACCGTATTTATACAAAAACAATTTGGACCTTTTCACGCAAAAATACATAGAGTCCCTGCTTTTTTTAAGATAGATAATGAACCAATAATAAAAAGCCTTCCTGCCAATTCATCATTAGATAATAATTCAATCCCAGAGGCCCTTGAAGCTAGTACACAAGCAAATGCTTATACAATTCAGATTAGCACCGTAGCAGATCCAGAGCTATCTATTCTGAATGGATCCGATTCCGCTGCAAATTCTAAAATTTTAAGCATTATTAATACTGCAGAAACGATTTATGAGAACCAACTTAGCCTTGGTTTTAGTGTGATTAAGCAAACAGTACTTCCTAGTGGTACTTTTACATCTACCCTAGATCCGACTGGACTTTTAAATGAATTTACATCATACGAAAATCATTATGATAATTCAGATAAAGATTCTGCTCATCTTTTTACAGGTAGAAATCTCTCTGGTTCGACTATAGGGCTCGCCTATCTAAGCGTTATGTGTTTGGCTCCAAGTTTCACTTATGGCCTTACCCAGGTTAAAAACAACGAGGCCTTGGCTGGCCTTACTTTTGCACATGAAACTGGACACAACTTAGGAGCTTCACATGATGATATCAATCCTTCATTGATGTCGTCATCCATAAGTCCGAGTCGAAATTCATTCTCAAATCTCAGTTTAAGTCAGATCAATTCCCATATTTCCAACTATACTTCCTGTCTTTTGGATAGTAATAGCGACAGGGGCGGTGAAAACAATCCTGATTACCAAATTGGCAAACTTAATGTTACTTCCGGAAAGCAATTTAAGATGGTGTTAAGGCTAAACTCTGGCGATGGTACCGGATGTAATATTTCAGTCTATGGCTCGGGTTCATATACAAAGCTTAGTGCTTCAAATATTGAATCTCAAGGAATTCTTTTGACTCAAGTGGCAGGAGGAACTGGTAAGGTAATTATCAATTCAACTAATATCGCAAAAAAACTTTCTGTAAATAAATCTATCAAATTTAGATTACATACTACTTGTGAAGATTTCAGTGCCTTCTCAAACATCAAAGAACTGACACTTAGTGCTGGTGGCAATAAAAGCGTTAAAAGCTGGCTAAATCAACTTAAAAACAGCTCTCTTTCAGTAAACCAGGACTAGAAATAAAAACAGATACTTCATGTCTAGTCAGATATTGCTATTTGAAAAAGATCTAGAACAATCATCTAATTCAAAAACTAAAAAACCCCGGAAGCAAACGCCACCGAGGTTTTTTGTAGAAAGACTACGAAATCAAACTATCTTCTTGACTTCTTAGCAGTCTTCTTTGCAGACTTCTTAGTAGTTTTTTTAGCAGTTGATTTTTTACTTGTAGCTTTTTTCTTAGTTGCCATATTTTATCTCCAATAAGTGTATTTTCAAAAGTTTTATTAAAAACTTCTGCGTACAACTTTAAACAACGCGTTGTTGTACTATAACGACAACTTGCCATCATAAGTTTAGCTTGGCAAGTATTTATTTGATGTTTTCACTTGATCGATGTGTTCAAAAATTGTAAGCCCAATTTTTGAACATGAAATTTTATCAATTTTTCTCTGTTACTTAATTTCAGATTACTAAAATATTATACCAGAGGAGCTAGTTTTAATATTTAGTTAAAAACCTGAAAACACTAGGCTTTTATTCATATTATAAAATTGAATTCAGAATTTAATAAGTAATGCCAAAACGAATTTGAAGTGCGATAAGTTAGATAAGACCAACTAATTTATTAATGTGAAAGTTCGTTGAAAAATAATAAAAATAGTCACAAAAATTTTCTTGTTTTAGCCTTACATGAGGCAGAAAAATGTCAAAATATAGAATATTTCGGTGTCGGCTGCCTAATTATTAACGCACAAGGAGAGATTATTTCGACTGGGTTTACAAATGAAATTCCAAATGAACATGCCGAAGAGGTTGCCCTTAAAAAGGTTTCAAATCTCGAAAATTGCACTCTATACTCCACTCTTGAACCTTGTTCCGTTAGACTCTCAACTAAGAAATCCTGCACAAGTAGAATCATAGAAAGCGGCATTAAATTAGTTGTTTTTGGAACACATGAACCGAAAGATTTCGTTGATTGCTGCGGAGAGAGACTTTTGCTTAAAGCAGGTATTGAAGTTATTCAGCTCAAAGAATTAGAAAACGAATGTAAAGTTTCTATAATCTCAAAGCGAAAAAACAGGCCTAAATAGCCTGTTTTTAATGAAATATAACTTCAATCCAATCTATATTTTTATAAATCGATCCAAGCTCCTTTCTTAATAAGGTTTATCTTTTCTCCACTATAAGAAATGGCAGTGACATCTACCTCTTCAGATGAGATCATCATGTCGGTATGCACACTACTTTCATTACATCCAATTTCTTTTGCACTAGTAGAATTTAGATTACTACCGCCCTGAATACAGAACTTATAGGCGGTACCTACTGCAATGTGACAAGCAGCATTTTCATCGAAAAGGATCTCCTCAAAGACCAATCCAGTCTTAAATATTGGTGAATCTATTCCAACAAGAGCTACTTCTCCTAGATATGATGCTCCCTCATCACTAGTAATGTATTCATTGAAGGTATCTCTTCCACTTTCTGCGTTAAAATTTATGATTTTGCCTTCCTTAAACTCGAGTTCGAGTCCTTTGATAAGCTTTCCATTGATGAAGAAAGGTCGTGTCGTACGAACATTTCCGCGAGTCATTCTGAAATCAGGTGTAGTAAAGCACTCCTCAGTAGGGATATTAGGCTCAAATTCTACATTTCTAGGGCTTTTATCAGTACCCCCTTTAAATATTGCTCTTTCCGAAAGGCCAACTATCAAATCAGTTCCTGGGCCTTTAAAGTGAAGTTCTTTAATCTTCATATTGCTCAATTTCAATGCTCGATCTCGAAGAATTGAATTGTGATCCTGCCATTTTTTTAAATAATCGCCTTGATCAATCCTACACATAGAAAAAATCTGCTCCCATAAAGCATCACACGCAGCCTGTGGAGCCAATGTCGGGAAAACCTTCTGACCCCATGCTGGAGTTGATGCAGCAGCGACTGTCCAATGAACTTTGGATTTACCAATTCCTTCATCATAAAAATACTGCAGGGCCAGACGCTGGTGAAGTCTTTGCAGATTTATTCTCTTAGGATCAAGGTTGGATAAAAGATCAGGATCTTGTGGGCCAATAATTTTCAAATTAGCAGCAACTTGATCTACAAGCTCATTATATTTTGTAGTGATATATGGAGGCACATACTTGATATCCTCTTCGTTTGAATTTTCAATTCTAAGCTTTAAAAGCCTCATATCAGTGAGATCTACATTGACATGCTTTGCTCCTCTTTCGTAAGCGGCAGCTGCCACCAAATAGGCTAATTCGTTATGACATACTTCAGTTGATATATTTACAAGCTGTCCTGGTTGAACATTTAATCCATGACAAACCAAAAGCCTAGCGTAAGATTTGAGCTTTTCTTCAAAGTTCATGTAGATCCCTTATTTTCATAAATATAGTAACTTTCAAAAGTCTTTGCCGAAAAGAAAAGGCTTTTGAAAGTTACTATCCCCCGGAGGGATAATAAATAGTGTTTTTTATTTTTCAAAAATCTTAGCTAACCCGTAGGGTTAACAAGAAACAAGATTTAACTTAGTCTCCATTGCCATATCTTGTGATTTGGCAAAGACTTTTGAAAAACACTATATAAAAAAATAATGAATTTAGACTACAACACAATCTGAAAAGTTTCCTTAGATTAATTTTTTATGAAGAAAGGGACTTTGTTTCGGACTTAAAATATGGAAGGGCAGTGATTACTCCCCTTCCATAAATTTTTAGCTGATAATAATTTCAGCAATATCATGGTCTGTTTCTGAGGCTTCTTTATTTTCCTCCTCAACACACTCTCTTTGATTGGATATTGGGGTTTCTTTTTGATTTAATGCCAGATTTAATAACCGCATCTCTGTGGCTAAAAAGGCGGAAACGTCGGTAATCTTCTTAGTTTTCATCGTTTGATACTCCTTTTCGATGATTAACATCCATGTAAAGGCAAAATCTTAAGGAATTTGCCTCACAGGATTGTTCGACAGTAACTTCGATTGACTGTTTAAAAGGTGGCTAACTATTTGGTCAATTATTATAAAATCGTAAATTGTTGAAAATTATAGCAATTGGCCAAAATTACTATTGATTTGGGGATGTTTTATCTTAAGATCTACGAAAACTACTTCAAAACGGCTAATACTGATAATCATCACTAAGTTTGGCTTTGTCTCGCTTGTCTTCATCTGGATCAGCGATTAACTTATTAAGAATCATACGTCCAAAGCGAGCATAAATAAGATCAATAGAGCAATAACGGGAATCATTAATTAGAGGATCCATAAAATCGGGATGAAATCTTAACATGTGCTCAAGTACTGCTCTATCATGTTCAGATTTTGCCAATATATTCCAAAGATTCTTGCCTATGAATCCAAAATCAGTTGATCCCCACTCGATTAATTTTTGTGTGTAATGTCCTGCCGAAAGAAGCTCTTCGGGTGCAGGCGGACGCTGAAATTTATAAGATCCATCACTATTTCTCATTCTATCAGCAAGATCGACTAGGTTCGAAACAAGTTGAGCGTTACAGTGAGGAGACAGAATATTTTTCTCTAACGCAGAATCTAAATACGTCATTGTAATCGGATGCACGCGTCTTAACAGAGCTTCATCTAGTACTCGATTAAAGTTCTTGGTAAAAATGATTAATAAATTATCAACATCGGCTTCAATTGCAGGTCTAGATTCAAGCCAGATTTTTGCATCTTGAATTGGTCCTAAGAAGAAAGTATCGATTGCACCATCAGGTTTATCAAGTTCATCAACAAGGAGTATTACAGGTCTTTTTTGAGAAGCTACGAAAGCTCTGCTGAGTATCCCCAGGTTCATCAAACTAGCTGGGTCCTCTGCTGACTTACCAACCATGGCGTTCACCATGGCCAGTGTTGAAGGAGTCTCAATTAAATTCTGTGTTGGCATGCCCGAGTAACAACTAAGGCACATAAACTCCGCACCGGTAATTTTAGCTAGGCATTTTGCCATAAAACTTTTACCACAACCTGAAGGCCCTTCTAAAAGTAGGGCTCTGGCTTTATCGGATGGAGTGTTAAGAATAAGGGCAATTTGATAAGCCACAAAATCTAAGCATTGATATCCAACTGTACTAAGCTTTTCTTTTAATTCATGAGGATCCCCTACCTTAAATCCAGAAGTTTGGCTTTGAGCTGAAATAATAGATTGTGATTTAGAATTAGAAACTTCTTTCTTTTCATCAAGATTTGCGTAAGCAGGATTGGCCGCATCTTTTTGCACAAATTTGGGTGTTGGTGATGGAATAATTCTTCTTAGTGGCAGCATAAACTTAACCTAGCAAACCTCGCTAAAACTCAAGGGAATTTGAATAATTCCTCTATCAAGTGTTATGGAGTCCTTATATGCAGGCGATACTTTGCCTAAAGTATCAATATGGATCTCATTTTATATGTAATCTTAGATAGTTAGGCCACTAAGGTAGCTTCTGTTTTATTTGTCTTTTCAGCTGTCTCAATAACAGACATGTTTTCTAGAAACCATTTATATGTAATTTCAAGACCCATAGATAAAAGTATATTTGCCGAAAATCCTATTTCTGACTTTGCTTTGCTAACATCCAAACAACGGCGAGGTTGTCCATTTGGCTTTGAGGTATCCCAAACGATCTCTCCTTGGTAAGCCGTTACTTTTTTTATAGTCGTAGCAAGTTCTTTCATCGTGATCTCTCTGCCAGTACCAATATTCATAGGATCCGCAGATTCATATTTCTCTGAGGCTAAACGGACTGCCTGAGCAGCATCATCTACAAATAAAAATTCCCGACTCGCTGAACCATCACCCCAAAGAGTAACCTTACTATCACCTTTCATTTTTGCATTATGAAATTTTCGTAACATCGCTGGAATTACATGTGATTTTTCAAGGTCGAAATTATCACCTGGACCGTAAAGATTAACCATCATAAGGTTAATTCCTTTAAATCCGAATTCCTGTAAATACGACTGTAATTGAACAATAATCATCTTTTTTGCTAATCCGTATGGAGCATTTGTTTCTTCGGGATAGCCATTCCATAGATCCGATTCTTTAAATGGAACTGGAGTAAACTTTGGATATGAGCAGATTGTTCCAACATTAACGAACTTATTGACACCTTTTTTTCTAGCCTCTTCTACTAAGAGTGCACCCATCATCAAATTTTCATAAAAGAAAGTTCCAGGAGCTGCCTTATTAGCTCCAATGCCGCCGACTTTAGCGGCTAAGTGTATTATCGTATCGCAGGGTTTATCGTTTAAAAGTTGTCTTACTGCATTTACTTCACGTAGATCGTACTCTGAAGATCGAAATGTAAATAGATTTTCTAAAGATTTACAATTCTTGGTAAGTTCCTTAACAAGGTGTTTACCTAAAAACCCATTGGCACCGGTAATTAAAACATTCTTCATAAAAACCCTCAGAGAGATAAGATAGAGCTCTATTCTTAATAGATGCTCTAATAAATCTGAGTGCTTCTGTTATTTTATTAGAAAAAAAGGAGATAAAAAATAGTCATCCGATTAGCTACTTATAATAAAAAAGGCCCTTACCCGAGAGGGAAAGAGCCTTTTGATAAATTAAAGCTTTTAACTAAGCAATCGCGGCCAAAATACTCTGTACTATCTTTGCTGCAACTTTCTTTCTAGCCTTAATGTTATCGCTATTTGCTTTTGTCAAAGCATTAATAGCTTTAGCTAACGAGTTTGTTTTCTGAGCAATTTGAAAGTTGGCATCCAATAATACTATTTGTCCAGCAACAGTTTCTACATCTGTTTTAATTGATGAAATTAACAACTTAATTGCAGTAGTTTTTACTTTCTTATTCAACTTAAATGTTTTTATTTGAAGTCCAATCTTTTCTAGTTGAGCTTTTAGGTCAGCTCCTTTTTGACAATCAACTACACCATTTGCATTGCTATCAATATCTGCAACTCCGCAACCGCAAACCTGTGGTGCAGACTTATTGGCATCTAATGCACATCCATCTATGCAATCGGCAGTTCCATCTCCATCACCATCGAAATCCTTATTTCCACAGCCACATTGTCCAGCTGAAGTTTTGTTAAAATCCTCAGGACATCCGTCGCAAATATTACCAACACCATCACTATCATTATCTTCTTGGATTGCATTTGCTACTGAAGCACAATTATCACAAGCATTTGGGAAGGTATCAGCATCGGCATCTCCAGAACACGAAACTCCAATACCAAAGAAATTATTTACACAATTTGTACTGCTCTTTAATGTACATGCAGTTCCATTACAACATGCTCCGAGTTCTGGGGACGCTCCATCAACAAGTACTACAATTGAATAAGGTGGATTCTCTAGTCCTTGATTTACATCGATTCGATGAACACGAGCATAATAAGTACCTGTAGCTGGTGCAACAACGGGCCCTATAGCTCTAGTGGAAGTAGTATTTGTAATATTAAGTACTGTCAGTCCATCAGTACCAAGAATATCAGTTTTAATATTTGCAAGTGGATCCGTCGTAGGATCGTTTGGAGTTTCATCAACTGGATTATTATCCATCATCACAACTAACTTCTCTCCAGCATTTGCAAAGAAAGAGTAATAGTCATCATCTTCTCCAGCTGAAGCTGAAAGAGCAACATTCGTAAAAGCTGTAGCTTGAAGTGTCGAGTTATTTGGTTCAATCTCGATACCAAACTCATTCGGACGAACTACAATCTGCCAAAATTCATATGGGGAAAGCACTGCACTACCAAATCCGTCAATTTTAGTACGAAGAGTCCCATCAAGATTTACAATACTTCCTGCTAACACAGAGGAACTAAATCCAGAGGCAGATGGTGGTCCCCCATCATCATTATATGCATTGCTCAATCCATTGCTATTGAAAACTTGAAGAATTGAATCTCCGATAACTGAAGTATTAGTAGAAACATAAAAAAAACATCTGATCGCCTTGACGAGCAAATGGTATCATCCAATTATCTGAATCAGGACCATTTATAATATTTCCAAATCCTGAGAATCCACGCACAAGCGGTATTGCTCCTAAAGCAGTATTATTTGGCTCTGACTCTGTTACTGGAACTGCATGAGAGTTAGAAGAAAAAACGGAGAGAATTAATAACAAAGAAACAAAAAAGCTTCTTATCATATCAAAATTTATAATTTTCATAGTTCTCCATAAATCATAAATACTGTGAGACAATTACATAGACTGAAAAGCACAAAATTCTCGGCCGAGAGTAGTCTTGTTATAGGCCATAGTAAAGTTTGAACCGTTTTAAAAAACAAATTTGGCAAGTCTTTCTAAATAGATAAAATATCACTATAATTGCAAGACTTTATGACAGAAGGTATTTTAAAATTATCTCAAATTGAAGCTGAAACGGCTGCAAGGAGAACATTTGCAATCATTAGCCACCCCGATGCCGGTAAAACTACCTTAACTGAAAAATTACTTCTTTATGCTGGCATGATTCATACAGCCGGAATGGTTCGAGCACGTAAGCACGGCCGTCAAGTTAGCTCTGATTGGATGAGCATGGAAAGGGAGCGTGGAATTTCTATTACTGCTTCAGCCATGCAGTTTCGATACAAGGAAGTTGTGATTAATGTGCTTGATACTCCGGGACATCAAGATTTCTCTGAAGATACTTACAGAACTTTAACTGCTGCTGATAGTGCCGTGATGGTAATAGATGCTGCAAAAGGCATTGAAACTCAAACTAAAAAATTATTCGCTGTTTGTCGACTTCGAAATACTCCAATTCTTACTTTCGTTAATAAAATGGACATGCCCGGACTAGATCCGTTTGATCTAATGTCTGAGCTTGAGACTGTTTTAGGAATTTCCACTTCTCCTATTAATTGGCCGGTCGGGTCTGGCAGAGATTTTCTAGGTGTTGCAAATTTAGCTGATAAAACAATTACTCTTTTCAAAGAAGCAGTTGATGGCGGAGCTCATAAAGCTACGGCCATCACTTTAAGTTTTGAAGAAGCTGTAAAAAGTGGCGAATTACCTGAAGATAGGTACGAAAAGCTTAAATATGAAATATCCCTCTTAAATGAAGCAGGAACCCCTTTTTCTAAAGAACGGTTTCTAAAAGGCGAAATTACTCCAGTATTTTTTGGATCTGCTTTAACCAATTTTGGTGTTGAACCATTTTTTGATAAATTTTCGGAAATCGCACCTGCCCCTGGACCAAGAGTCGCGGATAAGGAAGATGGCTCAGGAGAAATTTTAATAGATCCAGTTAAGAACAAATTTAGTGGCTATGTTTTTAAAATACAAGCCAATATGGATCCACGCCACCGCGATAGCATGGCTTTTATTAGAATATGTTCCGGTCAATTTGAAAGAGATCTTGTAATTAAACATCATCGCCTCAAAAAAGAATTACGACTTTCTCGATCTCACAGTATGTTTGGTGGTGAACGTAGCACAATCGATCTAGCATTTCCTGGGGATATTGTTGGAGTTGTAAATCCAGGTGTATTTTCAATCGGCGATGTAGTTTCTCTTGAAGGAGGATTTAATTTTAAACCAATGCCTAAATTCTCCCCTGAAGTAATTGCTCGAATTCGACCAGCCGATGTCATGCGTAAAAAAGCTTTTGATAAGGGCATGGAACAACTAAGTAGTGAAGGAGCCGTGTTGTTATTAAAACCTCGTGGTTTAATATCTAATGACTGTCTAGTAGCCGCAGTGGGTAAACTTCAATTTGAGGTTCTACAGCACCGTTTATCTGAAGAATATAATGTAGAGACAAAATTAGAGATTCTGCCATATCAGCATGGTGCCTGGTTATTTGGTGATCCTGATAGATTTAAACCACCTTCCACTTCTATGATGGCTATGGATCTTAGCGGACGTACTATTCTCTTATATGGACAAGAGTGGGAAAAGAGGTATGCGCTTGAGAATAATCCAGGGTACGAATTAAAAGACTTCATCGAGTAAACAATATAAAAAAAGGGAAGCAGTCTGATGAATGCTTCCCTTTAAAATTTTATTTCTGCGTTTTCTAATCAAAATCGCAAACATTTTTTAATTCATCCATTATACTGTCGAATTCTTCCATATCAACATTACCTCCATTAACGAATAGAGATTTAAAATTCTTTAAGGCTTGGGCAGCTTTTTTGCCGGTACTCTTGATCTTATTTGTCTCAGGAACCAAATCACTTATCAAGCAACGATCAGATAAGGCTGAAGCAAGGCTGGAGAAAGAATCTAAAATAGCCTGGTCTTGTCCTTCGTCAACAATTTCATCTTCATCGTCAGAATCACAAAGATAAACATCACTTCTATCTGTGCAAAGAGGAACTGATCCAACTGCTTCATTGGCATTACAAATGTTGTGAGAACCAGCATATAAACATCTATTTATAAATGAACCGGAATGAGTCATTGGAACTCGATTATCGACGTTTCCAGTGCAGTATTCTTCACAAGTAATTGCAAATGCCTCTGTAGGCAAATAAGAAACGACTATGAAGAGACTTCCAAAAATTGCCAAAAAATTCTGATATTTTATCATTGAGTCAACCCTCGCTATCTAGACGTGAAATGTAAAGCTGGAGTTTTGTCGGCTGAAATTTAGATTGGATAAAGAAACAGTAGCAAGAAATTTAATAGTTAAATAAATACTTAAATTACCTAGATTAAACCGGAATATAATCAATAAGAGCCAAGATAATGACCAACAGTCAGTTGTAATCAATAACATTGATTGAGCCCTGCCCCTTAATCATCCGAAATTTTAGTATAAGTTTTTATAACTGACCTGTGGGAGCTGGATTCATTCCCGCCTCAACAGGTCAGTATGGCCTACCCGTGCACGCGCATGCGGCTATCTTTATCGATCTCTTTGCGATTTTTACCGTTTTTGCTGCGCTTGTCTTCTTTGTTTCTATCTCTGTCGCCGTCTCTGCGTTTTTTGAAGACTAACTTAATATCGGATCCTTCAAATCCGAAATGAGTGCGCATTATGTTTTTAAGATACCGCTCATAGGAAAAATCAACACCTCTGGGATGATCCATAAATAATACTATCTCAGGTGGTGCTACATTTGTCTGAGTTGCAAAAAGCATTTTAACCGAATCACCATGGTAAGCTGGAGCCGGCTTCATCTTAAAAGCTGTGCTTAAGACTTTATTAAGAACTGCAGTCTGAACTCTTTTCCTAGCTTCTTGATATACGAATTTTGCTGCTTCGAGAATTTTTGGACATCTTCTACCAGTTAGTCCAGAAATAAAGATAATCGGGGCATATGGAGCAAATTTCAAAGTCGCTCGAATTGCTCTTTCATAATCTTTAACAGTCGTGTGGTCTTTTTCAACGAGATCCCACTTATTAATAGCGATTATTAGCCCCCTGCCTCTTTCATGGATAAGACCGGCAATCCTTTGATCCTGCTCATTAACAAATTCCTGAGCATCAATTAGCAAAACAGCTACGTCGCAAGTAGCCAAGGCTCTCAGTGTGCGCATATTACTAAAACGTTCAACTGATTCTTCCTCGACCCGAGCTTTTTTTCTGAGCCCTGCAGTATCAACCAATATAAACTCTTCGCCATCTTTCTTAATGCTAATTTCAATACTATCTCTAGTCGTGCCGGGAATATTTGAAACAACTAAGCGATCTTCTCCCAAAAGTTTATTAATAACTGTTGATTTTCCAGAATTTGGTTTTCCAACAATTGCAATTTTAATCGGATGAGTAATTGGAGCTGTTGGTTCATATTTATCATCTAAATTCACAGCTTTTGCTTCAGTAGGAAAAGCATCGTGATCTATTTCTTTACCTAAATCTGGATTCATTTCGTGATAATAATCACTTCGAATCTGCTCAGGAGCACTCTCCATAATCAAATCAAGAGCAGTCAATCTCTTTTTAATTTCTGCTATGAATTCTTTCATGCTATGGCCGTGGGCGGCACTGATTACTAAAAGCTCTTTAACTCCTAAGGCATAGAATTCAGCTGAAGTTGCTTGGACCGTTGGGGTTTCGCATTTGTTCACAACCCAGATAACTGGCTTTTGGCTTTTTCTTAAAATACTTACAATCTCTGGATCTTGTGGGTTAATTCCATGCATTCCATCAAAAAGACAAACAACTAAATCGGCTTCTGAGATAGCTAATTCGGCTTGATGTCGCACTGCGCTATGAAGCTCATCGTGCTCTTCTCCCAAGAGTCCGCCTGTATCAACAATGGTGAATGGAAAACCAAACTTCGTTACCATGCAGTAATTGCGATCTCTGGTAACACCTGGAAAATTATCTACAACCGCACTACCTTTACGGGCTAGTGCGTTAAATAGAGATGATTTTCCAACATTTGAACGGCCGACTATGGCCACTACTGGTACTCGTTTCATATGTTATCTTGCTCCTCGTTTGAAGGTGCAACTGATGCCTCGACCGCAACCGTATCGGCTGCTTCTGCGGCTTTTTGTTTCATCTCTTCTTCGATTGGTTTTAATTTGGTTAATGCGAGTGAGGCAGCTTCCTGTTGTGAAGCTTTCTTTGTTGCCCCTCGCCCTCTTCCGACTATCTCTCCATCTACTTCAACTATAGAGACGAATGTCGGTGCATGTTCTGGTCCTTCGACACATTCCAATAAATAATTTGGTGCTTCACTTCCAATCGCATGCAGAACTTCTTGAAGTTCTGTTTTAGGATCGCGAGGAGTTACTGATTCAATCTGCTCACCGAATAAAGTAGTAACTGCTACAAAAGCAGTGTCGTATCCAGAATCACGGTAAACAGCACCTATTAATGCTTCTAGTACATCGGCTAAGATGGAAGCTCTTTCATGACCCCCACTTGCAATTTCTCCCCTACCAAGCTTGATGTAAGCTCCAAGATTCATTTTCTTTGCAAGTTCAGATAGAGAAACTGTGTTAACAAGAGCTGCTCTCATTTTAGATAATTCACCTTCCCTAGCTTCGGGATGTTTATCAGAAAGTAAGTGAGCTACACTTAAATCAAAAACGGCATCACCCAAAAATTCTAATCTTTCATAATCATTTTTTGTGCCATCTTGTGGAGCTGATCGATGAGTCAAGGCTCGCTCTAACCAGTTTTTATCTTTAAAGGTATAACCTATAGAGTTTTCTAATTTCTCATACTCTTCCGGCCCCAATGGAGTATGTGTAGAAGTTGATTGACCATCAGAAGTAGTGACATGAACAGTATCTAAGGAAGTCTTCTTTACTTCAGTAACTCTTTTTACAATTCCAAAACGCATCGCAGCCCTTAAATAAGAAAGTTAACAAGGAGAACTGCAAATTAGGGACAGCCACCGAAATTGTGGAAAAATGATATTCTGAAAGCACTTGGATACTACCGATAAAATAGCCAAAATACATATGGCTTAATTATCCGAAATATCGGGCCTAATTTGCTATGTCTTTAATAAGTATACGCTAAAACCTAAATTTAACCAAATAAGGCGAGGACCTGATTTTCAATAGAAAAGTGGGCTCCGTCTCCACTTTATGGTGTCATAACAAGAGAATGACAGCATTAGATCCAAATATAGAGCAAAAAATTATTGATTATTTAGCCAAAGCTACTTTAGTTACCACCTCTGACGATCTGACTAAAGTTAATTTTGCGATGCAACTTGATTCAGATGGTGAATCAGAAGTTATTCAATTAGAAGACCAATTATTATACCTGGTACTAGATCTTCCAATTCAATCACAATTAATTAAATATCTAATAAAATCTGATGCACTTATATTAAGTTCTCTTGAAAAACTTGCTGCTGAATGTGACTCACGTTGCCTTGGTGTAATCATACGTCCAACTCCAGAAAGTCCTAAACAAATAATAATTTTCCCTCCTGGAGAGATTTGGGCATTAAGAGAATTAGGTGACCTAAGACCAGATCAGAAAAGAATTAACCAAATAAATCCTTTAGTAGACGGAACAGTAAAGACGATCCATCATATTAGACTTGCCAAAGATCTTATAATCGGTGAACCAAGTGCTGAATTAATTCCTTTGAAATTAAGAAAAGATCTTGCAGAAAGAATAAAAGAAATCACGGGAGTGAAAATCCCAAAAGCCTGTGTAGTAAAAGACCTTCATGCAGATGCTTTCGCTCTTGTTTATAACTTTTTTACCGAAGATCAGAGGGGCTCTAATCAGGATCAGGATATATTAACTAACCTTCATCCAAGTAATTATCCAATTAAAATAGTTAGTAGATCGCTAGGTCTTGAAAGATATATGAGACCACTCGTATCTTAATTAGCTATAGCACTTAGTGATAAGCGATTTTGATGCCTGATTCTACCACCTGCGAGCACTTCCCTATTCTCAAGATCATAAAATACTGCAGCTTGACCAGGGGAAACAGTGGTCCATTCATCGATAAAATTTACTTTGACTGAGTTAGAATCAATTGGAGTAATTTTGCATTTAACACCTTTATGCCGATGACGGAGTTGAACAACAGCTTCAATACCAGTCTGTGGAATTTCAATATTGCATAATTTGGGATGAAGCCAATTAACTTCTCCAACAAAAAAAGAATCGCGCTCTAAGTTTTTCTTATCTCCAATAATTACAGAATTTGTTTCAGGATTAATTTCTAAAACATAGAGGGGTACTTCATTGCCGCCAACACCGACTCCTTTTCTTTGGCCGACTGTAAATTTATGAATACCATCGTGCTGCCCAATTTTGTTTCCATTAACATCAAGTATAGATCCCTTGATATCTTTGACGCCTCGTCTTTTCATAAACTCTGAAACAGTCCCCGAAACAAAGCAGATATCTTGGCTCTCGGGTTTAGATGCTGTATTTAGGCCAGCTTTACGGGCTAATTCTCTAACCTCTGGTTTAGTTAAATGTCCTACTGGGAACAGAGTTTTTGAAAGATCTGATTGAGATAATCCATACAAAAAATAACTTTGATCTTTATCAGAATCAATACTTCTTAATAAGTGATAACCATCACTTTGCTTTTCGATTTGAGCATAGTGCCCAGTAGCAACGGAGGAGCATCCAATACTATACGCGCGCGCTCTTAACTCTTTGAATTTGACCTTGCTATTACAATCAACACAAGGGTTTGGAGTAAGTCCCTCTTGATATTTTTTTACAAAATTACTTATAACCCGTTCTTCAAATACCTTTTCAAAATCAAAAACGTAATACGGTACACCGATCTTTCCGGCTACCCTTCTAGCATCTGTAAAATCATCTGGTGAGCAACAAGTTGCCCTGCTGCAAGATCCACCATTATTTCTGTAATCCCAAACTTGCATTGAGATACCCAAAACACTTTGACCCTGCTCATGAAGCAAAAGAGCAGCAACGGAAGAATCAACTCCGCCACTCATAGCTACAGCTACCGGTTTTTGGCTATTTTGCTGGGTTCTATCCACGAATCCTCTCAATACAACTTATAATTTTATGAGCTGCTTCTAAAAGTTTTTCCTCTGGATAACTATCTTTCAGACTAATCCTAATTGATTGAGAAGCTCTCTCCTCAGACATTCCCATACCTAAAAGTACATGTGAGGCTCCCGGTTTTCCGGAAGCACATGCAGCACCGGAAGAAATATAAATCCCTTCTAAATCTAGGGCCACAACTAAATCAGATGTATTCACATCTTCAATAAATAAACTAAGTGTGTTGGGGGAAGTTTTACTTAGATCTACATTTGGTAAAATATTTGGTATCTTATTTCGGAGTTCCCGCCAAAAAATTTCTCTATTCTGAGATATTTTTGTAATTCTTTCCTTTAAAGATTTTTTTAATATCTTGGCTGCTATTCCAAAAGAAACAATTCCTAAAATATTTTCAGTTCCAGCTCTTGAACGTTTTTCTTGAGGGCCGCCGTAAAGTAACGGTTCAATTTCTAAACCATCACGAACTATTAAAGCCCCTACCCCTGCTAATGCTCCTATTTTATGACCTGAAATACTCATTAAATCGACATTTAAATCCATAAAGGAAACTGGAATTTTTCCTAAGGCTTGAACAGCATCAGTATGAACGAGACAAGAAATTCCCTGCTGTTGAATATTTGAAGCAATTTGAGAAACAGGATTAATTATTCCTGTTTCATTATTTACAAGCATTAATGAAAGGATAGATGTTTCCGAATTAACATTTGTTAAAATTGAATCAACTGAAGTTTCACCTTTTGAATCTGGCTGAACAAAAACAACTTTGTGATCTAGCAAAGCTAACTTTTTTGCTGCTTCTAAAATTGAAGGATGTTCAATTGTGCTAGTTACTACAGCTGTCTTTATTTTTTTACCAAGCATTGCAGAAAAAATCGCAGTATTATTACTTTCTGTAGCACCAGAAGTAAAAATTAATTTATCAGCCGATTTTAGACTTAATAAATCTTTGATTGAATCACGAGCTTCTTCGATTAGAAATCGGGATCGCTGCCCACCTTGATGAATTGAGCTCGGGTTCAAGGAACCCAAAGCAGCCTGCATTTCACAAAGTTCAGCCCAGACCTCTTCGGAAGTGCCCCATGATGCATTTGCATCAAGATTAATCGAATTTTTATTCAATAAATTCAAGTTGTTCACAAATTAGGCTGAAACCCTAAAAAATCGTTATTAAATGCCGATATGATACTTTAGGCCCGTATAAGCATATTCGAACTGAGCGAGCTCAAATTGCGAAGAAGGTTACAATGACTAACTCCATAACACAAAGTATCGGGGTTGGTGCGGCGAACACAATAACAACCCGCCCCGATAATCAACACAACAAGCAGAATAACACGCCTACCGATGTTAAGCAGGTTATTAGCAATACTCAGATTTCAGCCCAAGCCTCAACACATGCATTTTCCACAATAGGCACTAAAGAAAGGGATAAAATTGCGCCACAAGTCCCAAAACGGGTGGAGGCACCTTATTCAAGTAAAGAAAATAAGAAGAAGGTAGCTCATAATTCGAAAGAAGAAGAAAAAGAGGAATCATCAGCTGACACTAAACTTGATTTATTGGCTTAAAATAATCTTATGAAGCCCTATTTACTCTAAAGATCTGTGGCTCACTATTGTCATCCAGATTACCTGAGATCGTAAGTCCAAAAAGAACTTTCTGAAAGAAAATCTTTATTTGGAATTACGATCCCACGCAGGAATGATAAATAGTTATCCCAACTAAATGTTTTAAGTAAACCGAAGGTTTTCAACAGAAAAGTATTCGGAAATTACTTATTGGGATAACTATATAAACAATTTTCCGATAACAGTTGAAACCCCAGATTCAATCTTAAGTAGTTTAACGCCAAGATGTGGATTTTCTCCATTTGTAGTTTTTAAACCTGTAATTTCACGAGAATTACAATATAAGATTCCTAATCAACTTCCAGCAAAAAAACTTCTTTAATTAAACAACTTAAAAGAAAAATACTCGATATCTAGATATATATGGCAAATCGACATCTCTCACTTACTCTACTTACATTAATGGTTATTATTGTCAGTTTAACTTGGGAGATCCTTAATACTAAGTGCCATGTTCGCTGGCCATCTCAAATCAATAACTCTGAAGAGAGTCTTGCAATGGGAAAGAAAATGGATCTTTTTTCCGCCACCACTTATGATTTAAGCTTAGTATCTGGGATCTCAGCTGACATTGCCGAAAGGCTTTATTCCAAAAAAGAAGATTTAATCTTTAAAGCTAGAAAATTGCCAATTGGACAAAAACACCTTGTACTAGAGGATATTAAAGGTATTGGAGTTAAAAAATCTAGATTATTCTCTCAATATATTTCCCTAGAAAATGATTAAATTTGCGTAACCATTGAACTTTATCAACAAACTTTGATTAGCATTTAAAATTCAATTACACTTACTTAACGTCTATTATTTAATTGGAATGTCAGAACAAAAATTTTCCTTTCCAGTTATGCATGATCCGGACTGCCTAACATTAGGTCAGTTTAGAAGACCTCGGTCTTTAAATACTTCTGACTCTCTTGAACTTAAGGGAGTACCTCACGGAGTCGATTTAGGAATAGATAAAAATTTCTCTGAGCAACGTGATGTTCTAAGCGCAACTCAATTTGCACCTAAACTTTCTGAGCGACGTCATTTTGCTACCATGGAAACATTGAAAGCCCATGGGTTCATGCTGTCTTCTTTAACTCAAGTCGTTACTCAAGTACTAGATGGTCAATTTGAACCGAAGGAAATTCGAGCAAAACTTTTAGAGGTATTAAGGCAATCAGCAAATCAATATGATACTTTAGAGCTCTATCCTATTGAAGGATATCGTAATCCGAGTGAAAGCTGTGAGCGAATTGGACCTGCTTCATTACTTCTGTCAAGTAGAATGCAGGCTTACGATCTTATTCAAGTGTTTAGGCACTCACCAAAATCTGAAACTGTTCTTAGCTCAGGGAATTCTACTTCAGAGAAAAAAACTCTCCCCGATCCTTGGACTGCCTTAGATCATGTTTTTGATAACATCAACCATTTTCTCCATCATAGTCCTCATTTATATGTTTTGGATAATGCTACAAAAGTAGTTCAAGCACTAATAAAACGAAACGAAGAAATTACGAGATTTCAAAAATATCCCGATGTAGTTGTAGAAGCAGAAATTCAAAAAAACTTAAACTGCGGATTGGGACCAGACTGTAAAGTTGAGTTTGATTGTTTTACAACAACTGTTCAAATTGGAGCAGAAACATATCAAAATTGGATATCAAAAGGCATAAGCAGATTCTCAACTATGCCAATTCATGGAACCTCAATTCTATTAGTTAATAAGAGTGCCTTTTCCTCAGATAATCTAGATCAAACACTAACCAAAATAAAACCATTCTTTCTATTAGATGTAACTGTTTCTGATCAAACCGTCTATTGTCCAGCAGATAGAAAACTTCATCCAACTAACATGCTAGTTCAATTTCAAGATGAAACATTTTATTTAACTCAAGATTTAAGCCTAACTCTTGCTGATCAAATTAGAGTTGTGGGCCAAACAGAATTAATCTCAAATAATCATAAACTATTATATGAAAATCTCTCGCCTCGTTCAGTACTATTAGGAATCCGTAATAATATTGCCTTACATGTTCTGTTGGGAAAAACCGATCCAAATTTAGGAAGTAATTCTTCAAAAGAATATTTTCCCGATAGAAACGCAATTCCATTTCTGGCAAATTATGTAGCAGATCTATGTATGAAAGTTGAATTTCTAAATACCTTCCCTGACAAAAAAGAACTCGATAAGGTTTCTCGGAAATTAGAGGCCGCAGCGGATAAGGTTGTATCGGATATTCATAGAGCATTACTGCAATCAAGAAATGATGGAGGCGATTCCGTAGTTGCTGAGATCAAATCACTTTTATTTGTACTGAATCCTGTTTCTTATCACAGATTAACTACTTATTTGGATAACCGTGGAGCATATACAAAGATTAGATCAGGACTGACCAATGAACCTGTTGTAGCATAATCTAGTTTCTAAGCAGCCTCTTCTGAAATCTCAACATTATCTTTATAAAAAGCATCGTGTAGAGTTCTTACAGCTACTTCCCAATATTTTCGCGGGACAATTACGCTAATTTTAATTTCTGAGGTTGAAATCATTTGAACAGTAATATTCTCGGAAGCTAAAGCTTGAAATACTTTTGCAGCAACACCTGAGTGATATCTCATACCAATACCTACTACAGATACTTTGGCTATATTACGATCACACTCAACACCTTGAGCATTTAAAGAAGGAACCATCTTTTTTACAATCTCTAATGCTTTAGTGCTGTCTTCATCAAGAACTGTGAAACTCACATCAGTATTTTTGCCATCAAATCCAGTTTGAGTAATCATATCTATGTAAATATTCTCTTCTGCCATCGCTTGAAAAAGAGTACTAAGTGCAACTGACTCAGCTGGCAGTTTATGCACTGAAATCTTGGCCTCATCTGTTCTATGAGTAATTCCCGTAACAATTGGTTTCTCCATTAACTCCTCCTCTTTTACTATCCAAGTCATCCCAGCATCAGGTTCAAAGGTTGAAAGAACACAAAGCGGAATTTTATAGGCCATAGCAAAATAAACGGATCTGGGGTGCAGCACTTTAGCCCCAAGACTAGCCAGCTCTAGCATCTCTTCGTGACAAACCTGAGGTAATAGTCTGGCATTTGAAGAAACTCTTGGATCCGTTGAGTAAACACCCTTTACATCAGTATAAATGTAACAAGCATCGGCTTTAAGAGCGGCGGCGATAGCAACTGCTGTGATATCCGATCCTCCTCTACCTAACGTGGTGATATCCCCATCAGCATCAATTCCTTGAAAACCAGCAACTACTGGAATGATGCCACAATCAATGGCTGCTTTAAGATTTAAAGAATCAATATCTTGAATCTGAGCTTTACAAAAATTTCTATCAGTTGCGATATGAGCTTGTTGAGCAGTAAAACTTTTAGCAGAATGACCTAATTCATTAAGTGCCATGGCCATCAAAGCTATAGTAACTTGCTCGCCTGTTGAAACTAAGACATCAAGCTCTCTCAGAGTGGGTTCAGAAACACAACTTTTAGCCAAGGCTATTAGTTTATTAGTTTCCCCAGCCATTGCTGACACTACAACCGTAACTTTATCATTTGTTTTTTTTATATGATCACTAACTAATTTGGCAGCATTTCTAATTCGAGTAACATCACCGACACTTGTTCCACCGAATTTTTTTACGATTGTGACCATTTTAACAACGCTTCTCTTAGATCAGAAAGGATCTTTCCGAAAATTTTTACTTCTCGCTTAACCTCCTCCTCTATACCATCCTTGGGCTTTGAAGAGCAAACCAGAGAAAATAATATTGTAAGATCCGGTTTTATCTCTTGAGGAAATTTGTCAGCCCATTCAATAATTCTTATGGTATTCTTATTTAAAGGTTCTAAAACTTCATCAGGTACTACTTTCAATCGATACATGTCCCAATGTTCAATTTTTAAGGTTTCACACTGATATTCATGTTGTAAAACAAATGTTGGAGAAGAAACATCTTCTTTGCTGCCAAGAGATTTAATCAAACAGGAAACAAAAGTCGTTTTTCCGGCTCCTAATTCTCCATTTAGAGCGATTAGAGCCGAAGATTTATTTTTTAAAGTCGTTGCCA
>Ga0163144_10006598_pt1 | contig 25566 bp, 16 predicted proteins | sample OliLak19BULKMAT1_FD_123175 | JGI IMG/M metagenome (GOLD analysis project Ga0163144, IMG submission 123175) | Freshwater microbial mat bacterial communities from Lake Vanda, McMurdo Dry Valleys, Antarctica - Oligotrophic Lake LV.19.BULKMAT1 | ecosystem: Environmental > Aquatic > Freshwater >... | reverse complement strand
GTGTGGGACGCCCAGAAGGGCACCGAGGTTCTTGCTCTCAAGGGACACACAGGCTATGTGACCAGCGTGAGCTTCAGCCCCGACGGCAAGCGCATCCTCACGGGAAGCTGGGACAAGACGGCGAAGGTGTGGGACGCCCAGAAGGGCACCGAGGTCCTTGCTCTCAAGGGACACACAGACTTTGTGACCAGCGTGAGCTTCAGCCCCGACGGCAAACGCATCCTCACGGGAAGCCAGGACACCACGGCGAAGGTGTGGGACGCGGATAAGGGCACCGAGGTTCTTGCTCTCAAGGGACACACACTGCCAGTGACCAGCGTGAGCTTCAGCCCCGACGGCAAGAAGGCCTTTGCCTGGGACACCAACGGCAAGGTGCTGGCCTGGGACACCACCACCGGCCAGCCCGTCGCCGCCGACAACCCGCCGCCCCGCCCCGCGCCCGGTCCCGCCATCTCGCCCGATGGCCGCCTCTCCGCCAAACCAGTTGGCTTTGGCGTCGCCGTCGTCGATCTGCTCCGACCGGCCCTCGGCGATTCCTGGCCCTTCCCCGACGCGGTCGAGCGCAAACGCTACCACAGCGAGCAGGCCGCCCTCGCCGCGACGGAGGAGCAGTGGTTCGCCGCCGCGTTCCACCTCGGCCGTTTGCTGCTGGATGATCCGGGCAACGCCGAGTTGACGAGACGGCGCGACGAGGCGCTCAAATTGTGGAACAGACGTTACCTCTCGAAATGGAGACAAGCACAATGACAAACTTCAATGGCCGTTGGTTTTCCACTTTTGGCCCGCTCACCCTCACGCAAGACGGCAACCAGGTGCATGGCGAATACGCTTATCGTGGCCGGCACGGCACGCTGGAAGGCACGCTCGAAAATGAGCGGCTCAACTTCGCCTATCACGAACCGGATCACGAAGGCGAGGGCTGGTTCGAGCTCAGCCGCGACGGCAAGTTTCTCGGCGCCTGGCGCATGGAGGGGTCGCCGCGTTGGGGAACCTGGGAAGGCACGCGCGGCTTTGAAGGCGTTTGGGATACCAGCTATGGCCGGATGCGGCTCATCCAGGAGGCCGACCGCGTCTTCGGGTTCTACGAGGGCGCGGGGCAATCGACGCTCGAAGGCAGGCTGGAGGGCGACCGCTTCGTCTTCCGCTATCAGGAACCGCGCGCGGCCGGCGAAGGCTGGTTCGCGCTCGATGAAGACGGGCAAAGCTTTCACGGCGAATGGCATCCCGACCAAGTGCCTTTCCAGAGCGTTTGGCTCGGCAAGCGCATGGAACCCAAGCCGAACCTCACTTGGCTCGTCGTCTTGGAAGCGCATTGGCAGCATGGCTTCGCCGACCGCGAATACTCCTTCGGCGGCATGCTCAAGGAATACTTCGCTCGCCTGGAAAACGTCGCGGTGCGGCATCGCTACTTCGACGACGCGGCCGGCCTCAAACGCTGGTGCCAGGAGTTGCTCTACTGCCCGGAACCGTCGCTGGTGTTCGTCGCCAGCCACGGCACGCCGGAGGGGCTCAACGTGCGCGGCGAGATCATCGACTGCGGCGACGTCGCCCAGATGCTGCGTTATGCCGACAACATCCAACTCTTGCACTTCTCCGCGTGTTTGACGATGGCGGAGGGACGCGAAGGTCAGTTCGTGAAGACGCTCCAGGAGCATCTGCCGTTCCCCGTTTCGGGATACACGACGAGCGTCGACTGGGGCGCCAGCGCCTTGCTCGAGTTCACATACCTCGACCTGATGCTGTCGAAGGGTTTGACGCCCGAGCGCGCGGCGGAGCAGGTGTTGCAACTATTGGCGTTCGCCGGCGACGAGGTCGCGGACGACAGCCCGTATCGCCCGGCGGGATTTCGGTTTTTCATGCCGCAAGGGCCGGAGCCTGCGGACGTTCGTCCAGAACTTCTTTCAGCGCCATCCGAAATTCATTTTGCATGATTTGATGTTTGCCTGGCTGGACGCGCGTGATCGCCCGGATCGTCATTTCCTTGGGGTTCAAATCGACGAGCCCCTGGATGACGGTCTCGCCCAGGACTTCACGGCGACGTGCGCGGAGGCGGCGCCCCGCTTCCGCCATGTCGCGCGTGATCTGGTCGAGCGATTGCGTTGTGGGGACGACGATGTTCACCACGGCGTTGACGAAACCCTTGGAGAAATTGATCACCGTCTTGATCTGCCCGTTGGGGATGATGTACAGCTTGCCCTGCTCGTCGCGCACCTGCGTATGGCGAATGCTGACGGCCTCGACCCGTCCTTCGGCGTCGCCGATCTTGACGACGTCGCCCACCAAGTATTGATTCTCGAACAGGATGAAGAAGCCGGAGACGATGTCGGTGACGAGGCTTTGCGCGCCCAAGCCGGCGGCCAGGCCGAGGATGCCGGCCCCCGCCAGGATCGGCGTGGTGTCGACGCCCAGGACGCCGAGTATGATGACGGCCGAGCCGAAGTAAAGGGCGTATTGGCTGATCGACAAAAGGAGAGGCAGCAGCGTCTCGGTCTTCTGGTTGATCGGTCGATTCTCATCGTGCATGCCGAAGGCTTCGTTGAGCAGCACGGTCAATAGTTCGACGACGACGCGCGAGACGAAGAAGATGCCGATGCACTGCACCAGGCGCGGCCCCACGTCGGCGACCACGCGAATGAAGTCGAGTTCGCGGATCAGCAGCGTGCCCGCCGAGATATAGACGGCCGCCTCGAAGCAGCGTTCGCCGAAGGGAAAGAGCCGCGTGACGCGTTCCCAATAGCCCTGAAACTTGCCGACGCCGAGATGACGATTGCCCAGGTTCGCCAGCGCGTGCGAAAACGTGCGGCAAGCGAGGGTCAGAAGCCGAGCGACCATGAGAATCGCGAGCAGGCGGATGGCGAAAAGAACGACCGTGTCGACCAAACGGCTCAGATGAACGATATGCCCGCCCAGCCAAAGCCCCGCGAGCGACACCGTTATCAAGGCGAAGCGTTCCAGGAGCAGGAACCAGCGAAGAATCGTCTCCTCGTGCGGGGCGCGTGGATCGTCGGCGACGGCCGTCGCGCCTTCCGTTGGCTCAAGTCGTGGCGTCTCAAGCGGCGGCGGCAACATCTTCAGCGTGTAGTCTTGCAGAAGCGTCTTTACCTTCCGCACCAGCCGATAAGCCAGGAACATGGCCGGCATGAGAAGGACCAATCCGCCCAGCGAAACGCCGACCTGCATCACCTGCGCCGGCGTGAGATGCTGCACCCAATCAGAGAGGTCGACACGCACATCTCGGCCGAAGAGATGGTAACTCACGCCGGCGACTATTGAGATCGAGATGAGCGACACGGTACACCAGAAGAGGAGCGCCCGCACGCGCCGCACGGCCTCCTTGCCGACGTCGTCGAGCCAGGCGACGCCGGACCAACGCACGAGTTGATCGCCGCCCTGGATCAACAGTTTGCGGAGGATGAAGGAGAGTAGCAGCAACAGGCCAAGTACGGCATGGAGCGCAATGAGGTTGGCGAGCAGCCGTTCGTCGGCGAGAAAATCCTGAACCCGTTCGAAGAAACTCATATCGCCCTCCCTGGCGTGGGTGTGGACCACACAAGTTAGCGGCGCGGTCGCATCCGGTCAACGCGATCCGGCGGGACTTGTGGTGCCGGTATGCTACCGGCACGAGAAATCTTCCTATCCGAGATCGCGAATGCCGTCGACCCGCAGTGGTCATCGCGCCAACGTGCTTCTCGTGCCGGTAACATACCGGCACCACGGCGGGCGGCTCACTCTTTCTCCGCGCCCTTCGACTTCTTCTCCTCCACCTTCGCTTCGCCCAAGAACCCGGCTTGCGGTTTGAGGATGCGTTCGAGCGTCTCCGCCGCGATGATGAAGATGGCGGGATTGGCGCCGGTGCGGGCGTAGCGGTTGGCGGTGTCGCCGACTTTGCGGCCGATGAGCAGGGCGACATTGTCCTTGCCCGTGCCGGCCTGGATCGTCCATTCCGGCTTTTGCAGGCCGGTGAGAACTTCCTGCTCTTTGTTTTCCTTATCGGTCAGATAGCGTGTGACTTTCAAATCGGCGAGGGCGTCGAGCGTGTCGTTGAGCGCCTTGGTGTTGACCTTGTCGTCGGGGCGTTCGAAGAGCATCCAGCGCGATTCGCGCTTGGCCAGGCGGAAGGGGCCGGCCGGCGATTGCACGCGCAGATCCTCCACCTGCGCGGCGTCGACCGTCCACGGCTTGCGATCCCGATACTCCGCGAGCGCCTGTTGCGTCATCTTCGGCGTGAGCAGGAAAACGAAATCGCCGCTCTCGGTCATCGCGTAACGGCGGGGATCTTTCGCCTTGCCCGCTTCCGGACCGCCGATGAGGAGCTTGAACACCTGCTTGTCGCCCTGGCGGAGAATCCAGGTCGCTTCGGGTTTTTCGAGGCCGAATGTCTTTAGCTGCGCCGCGTCAGGCTTGACGGCGACGATCTCGCCCGCGCGCAGCCGGCTCAAGTCCTTGACGAAGACGCCCAGGTCGTTGTCTTCCGCAGCCGCGTCGACGGGGGCGGTCATCTTCCAGGTCATGCCCGACTTGGTGAAAACGGCTTTGCGCGCGGCGCGCTCTTGAACCGCCTGATCCGCTCGACCGAACGTGATGAGGTTGCGATCCGCGAACGAAAGCGGCTGAGCCGTGAAATGCTTCGAGAGATCGGCGGACAACACGAAGACCTTGTCGTCCTTGGCTTTCTTGGCGAAGCGTTCGCCGTTTTCGGATTTGGCGTCGACCAACCCGCCGATCAAGAGCACCTCTTCGTTCGGCGCGCCCGTGGGATCGGTAAGGATGAACTTGACGACGGCGGCCGGTTTGTCCAGGCCGTAGGTTGCCAAATCCTTGGCGGGGTACGCCGCGATCCGCTGCGCCTTGAGACGGAACGTGCGGTCGATGATCTCGCCCACCACCAAATCGTCGGCTGGGCGATCGTAAGGCTTATCGAGGAACCACTGCTCGCCGCGTTTGGCGACCGTCACATCGCCGCCGGGCATGGTCCGATTCAACCCCGTCAGTTCGGTGATCGTGTAGCGCAGTACCTGGAGCGGTAGGAAATCGACATGCCCCTTATCGAGCCCTTCGACGACTTCCGGACTGAGCACCGCCACGAATTCGCTCTTGTCCATGCGGGCATAGCGCTCGCCCTTGCCGGCTTCGTTGCCCAGCGCGAGCGTATGCTGGATCGGTTTACTGTCGCCCAAAGCGACGTTGACGGTGAGGGTCAGGTACGGCTTATCCAGGCCGTATTTCTTCCAGTCGATCTTGCTGCCTTGATCGGCGATTTTCTCCGCTTGCAGCGACCGCCACGGACGCAACATCGCCATCACGTCGGCTTCCTCGGCCGTGAAATCCGGGGCGGGCGACTTGGTAATCTGCCATTCGCCCGACTTTTTCGCGAGGGTGAAGTTCGCCTTGCCCGACGCCTGGATCGACTGGATGTCGAGCGGGTTAACGGTGAGCAGTACCTTGTCGAGCCAATCGTAGGCGGTGCGTTCCAGGTTGTCGACGGCCTTGCCTTCCAGGACGAAGACGCCGCCGTCGGAATCGAGCTTGGCGTAACGGCCGTCTTCCTTGTCGACGGTTTTGCCGATCAGCAAGGCGCGTTCCTTGCTGTCTTTTTCCTGGAGCTTGACCTTCACCTTAAGATGCGGGGCGTCGAGGCCGTATTTGGCGAGATCCTTGGCCGCATGTTCGACATAGCGGTCGGCGCGCAGCCCGGCGATTTGCAGGGCGAACGATTGCGCCTGTTTGCTGGCCGGGGCATCGATGGCGCCGGCGATCTTCCATTTCTCTCCGTCGCGCACCAGGCGATACGCGCCTTCCTTGCGCTCGATTCCCAAGGAGGCGATGTCGTCGCCCTTCAAATCCCAAACGGGCAAGGCGCGATAGGCAAGGGAATCCCGCAGCAGAATCTCGGCCTTCTCGTTCTTGAGGACGAACACCGGCCCCTCATCCAATCGCGCGAAGTAGTCTGGGCGGTCCGGCCGTTTGTTGCCGATCTTCAGGATCCGCTTCGCCTTCTTCGCGTCGTCCAGCGTGATTTCGATCGTCGCGGCCGGCGTGGCGAGGCCGTACAGCTTTTCCAACTCTTCCTTGCCCGGCTTGTCGGCGACGAACTCGACCGCCTCGATCTCGCTCACCTCGCGCACCAGTGGCTGTACCTTCGTCTTCTCCGCTCCCGCCTTGACCGGCGCCTCCAAACGCCATTCGCCTTTTTCCTTAGCGACGACGAAGCCATCTTTCGCACGCTGCACATCCAAGCGCTTCACATCGTCGGCCGCGAGGTCAAGCACCTTGCGGCTGCGGTAGGCGTAGGCGGGACGCTCCGCCAGTTCGAGCAGCTTAGCGTCGACAAGGCTGACGCGGGGCCAACCTTCGACGCGGACATAAACCTTCTTAACGGCTTTCTCGTCCTTCTTGGCGCTCTTGAGGTCCGCATTCGCGGGAGAGCCGACATAAAGGGTCGCTTCGCGGGTCTTCTTTTCCTTGACCTTTTCGCGACGGGAGAGGTCCGGCTTCTTCGCATCCTTGATCGGCTCCTCGTACGTCACCTTGATGACGAGGGCGGGCTTATCGAGGCCGAAGCGGGCCAGGTCGGCCTCCTTGGGATAAAAGACGTTCTCACCCTTGGCCTCCAGCCGCGCGAGTTCACGCAGCAGATCGTCCAGCGCATCGCGCTCGACCGCCTCTTCGGACGGCTTCGTCATCGTCCAAACTTCCTCGTCCTTCTTGTCGCCGTCTTCCTTGTCCGGATCTTTCTTCGTGATCTTCTTTTCTTGCTTTGTCTTGGCCAGAAGCAATGTCGTGTCGTAGTCGCCCGGCTTTTTCGCGTCGGCCGAGGGCGTCAAGATTTCCAAGCGCTTCGCCTCGTCGGCCTCGAACCGCACCAGTCGGGAATCGCGCAATTCGTCCAGGTCCGTGGGCAACTCCTTGAGCACTTCGCCCTTCACTTCAAACAACGCCATGCCCGTCAGGCCCTTACCGGACGCGGGATCCTCGACGCGGGCATAGCGGAATTCCTCGACGACTTCGTCGGGCACCGTAATCGGGGGTTTGCCGGGAAGCGTGATCGTCCGCGTCGTCTTCCGCCTGGTCTCGCGCGACACGCCGCCCACATGCAAGGTCAGCGCGCCGCCGTCCGGCCGCGTCACCTTCACGTTGTAAACGGGCAGCGCTTGGCTGGCGATATAGGCGTTCTGCGCCACCAGATACGGCGTCGCTCCCGGCGCGAACAATCCCTCCGGCCCCTGTAGCAATGCTTGGCTCGCGACATAGACTGCCTGGCTCGTGAAAAAGTCGCGCTTCGGCAGCGTGGGAATCAGACCCGTCAACGGCTCGAACCAGCCCTGGGATTTCTTCTTGACGGCGTCGGCCTCCACGAAGCTCTCCGCCCAGATGTCCGGCGTCTTGTTCAGCAACGCCTTCACGCGGTCCGGGTCAACGCGGTCGCGCGGCTCGCTCAGTTCCCAAACCGTGCCCTCCTTCACGAGTACGACGGGCGCCGCGCCGGGACCGATGACGCGAATCTCCTTGGCGATCAACTCGTCGATTTTCTCCTTGGCCTTCTCATCCTTGGCGACGCGCGTGGATTGGAAGAGTTGGCGTTTCTGATAGAACTCTTGCGGCCGATCCAGCAATGTGAGCAGGCCGGGACCGAGGCGGACAACTTCGGCTTCTTTGTCGAGGCGGAGATAGGTGGGACGGATGAACTTGTTCTTTTCCTCGGCCGCCGGTTCGCCTAGGGTCAGGTTGTATTTCTTGCCGTCGACACTGAGGGTGACGACGAGGGGCTGCTCCGTCAGGCCGTACTTCTTGAGCGCGGCTTCGGCCTTTTCCTTGTCGCCGGGAAGCGGGACGGCTTCGTAGCGGGAGTTGAGGCCGGTCAGCACGTTGACAAGATCGGCGACTTCGCTCTCGCGCAAGGGCCAATTGCCGGGCAATTGCCAAACGCCGTCGATGCGCTGGAGCGAGACGAGCACTTCGTCGCCCTTCTTCACCTCGACGTGATCGAGCTTCTTCGCATCAAGCGCGTTGAGGAGCGCGAGAGTCGGCGAGGCGGTTCGCTCCGGCCGGAAGTAAAGAAACGCCGCCCACCCGGCTGCGCCGAGGATGACCAAAAGGCCCAGGACGATGGTGGTTCGTAGGTTCATATTTTTTATTTTGGTCTGGCGTTCAGGAGTTTACTTTTTCCAAATGACAGTTGTCAGTAGTCAGTAGTCAGTTGCGAAATACATGTAGCCTTACTTGGCGACTGACCACTGACCACTGACAACTGACAACTGACAACTGACAAACAGCAACAGGCCCCACTCGTCACATTATCCAAGATGCATCAGCGCAATCGATGCATCAGCGCAATCGATGCATCAGCGCAATCTACGTACAAACATCACGATCATGCCCAGGTAGATGAACAATAGGGGCAGACCGAGGGCCATAGACCAGGACCAGATGATCTTGTCTTGCTCATTCATGTTGACGCGGAGAAAGGACCAGGGATCGCGGACTTCTTGGGCCAAGAGATCGTCGCGGCCCATGAGCCAATTCGAGGTATCGAGCAAGACGCGTTCGCGCATGGGCGTGAGCGTCTCGCCTTTGAAGATCTCGCCGTCGCCGATGACGGCGAGGCGTACTTTGCGAATTTGCTCTTTCGCCGTGACCCATTCCTCGGGGACATAGGTTTCAAAGGCGATGGCGACGGGGAACGGTCCCCTGCGCGATTCTTTCCATGTGCCGACGTCGGGATTGTCGGGTTCCGGCGGCGTGTAACGGGGAATCTCGTCCTCCGCGAAGGGTTTGCCGGTGTTCCAACCTTCCTGTGCGGTGGAAAGCACGACGGCCGACTCATCGGGCGCGAGCATGGCCTGTCCCAGAAGCGGGGAAGCCAGATTCCAAGGCGTCGCCGGCGCTGCCGCGGCGCCGATGAGAGTAGCCAGCGCCTTAGGGCTGGTATCGAGCTTGACGCGCATCAAGTAGATGGGTCGCGGATTGCGCAGCCGCAGGTCGCCGCCCAGATCCTTGCCGAGGCTTTCGCTGGCGACGAGCAGGCTCTCGCGGATCGGCTGCTTTTCCGTGGGTCGGCCGAGCCCCTTCATGCCGCGCGGCGCCGAGTGCGTGACAAGATCGAGCGAGACGGGCGGCACCTCCGCAAGTCGCCCCAAACGCAACCCGCTGCCCTTGCCCTGGATCAGGCTTTCGATCTCTACGTCGAAGAGGACCGTTTGCGCCGGCATCACCACGTTCAAGTCGCGCAGCAATTGATCGACGCCGTCGCCCTTCTCATCGACCGAGTTCTCGCGTTCGAAGGGCGGATCCATGAGGAAGAGGACCGGTCTTCCCGATTTGATGAAGTCCTTGATCGCCGCTACTTGCGGATCTTCCAGCTTGTGAATCTCATATTCCAGCGGCGGATTGCGCAAGGCATCGATCAGCGTCAACCGCGGGATCACCAGCAAGTCGACGTCCGCGAGCAACTTGTTGAACTTGGCCCGCAGATCGCTGATGCGCTTTTGTTCGACAAGCTGCTCGACATTGAGCTTCTTGATCTCGCTCTTCGCCTGTTCGAGCTTCTTCTCCTTGATTTCGCGGACCTGGCGCGTCTCGCGCAAAATCGGCGAGACGCGTTCTTCCAGATAGTCCGTGCGGATTTGCGGAGTGATGCGCAGGTCGGCGACGCGGAAGTAATCCTTGCCTTCGCGCCAGCCACGCTCCTTTTTGTACATCTCCAGTTCGGACTCGGAGAAGATGTCGATGGGCCGGCCCGGCCGGGCGAGAAAGAAATACTTCTTGTTCACTTCCGCCAAAGGCAGCGTCGTGAAATCCTTGTCGAGTTCCGCATACACCTGGATGGTCTTGTCGTGATCCGCGATGGCGCTTTCGAGTTCCGTGATGACGAACTCCAGACCTTCGAACTTGCTTTCGTCATGCGTCAACACGGTCGCGGTCGGCGGGCCCATGCCGCCGAATTTCTTAAGGACGATATCCTGAAACTCGATGCCGCGCGCTTGCAGCGTCTTCTTGACGCCGCCCATGCCCCAAAGCAGCGAATCGCCCTTGACGCCCAAGAATTCGTGGGCGACCGCGAAGGCGATCTTGGGTCGTTTTTCCTGGATATTGAGAACCTTGTGGACGAAGGCGTCGACGCCCTGATCCCTGAGGACAAGGTTGCGTCGACCGTCCTCGCCGCCCCGGCTTGCCGTGCGGTCCAGTTGGAAGATGTCGTTAAAGCTGATGATCTGCACGAACCCGTCTTTTTCGTCTTCCTCCTTGACCTCTGCCCGTTCGCGCTTGGGAGCGTAAAAGAAGATGCTGTTCTCCTTCGCCGCCTCGATCGCCTCCGCGAGTCGGGGGGCGTGCTCTTTGTAATAAATCAAACGATCCTCGAAACTGTCGTCGTAGCTATCCAGCACCTCGACCTGAAAGCGAGGCCCTAAATCTTGAAACTGTTCCGCCAAATCCTTCACCCTCTCGATGATCTGGCGTTGGGCGGCGGCGTCGTAATTGTCCGGCGGGTTTTCCGGGCTTTGGCCGAACGCCGTGTGACGCTGATAGATGACGATCGTCGTGTCTTGATTGAGCTTGGCGAGTTGATCGCGCCATTTTTGATCGAGGGTAAAGCGATGATCGCGCGTCAGATCCATGCGGGTGTAGTGAAAGTAGGAAAAGACGTTGACGCCCGTGAACAGGGCGATCGCGAGCAGGATTTGCAAAACCACCGTGCCGCCCACGGCGCCGCGTTTGGACATCGTCCCACGCAAGAGCGTTGGAATATCCAGGAGCAGCGCCAAGGCGACGAGCGCGCCGCCTCCCGCAGCGACATACATGCCGTCCGGAACGCCCATGGCGAGCCAAAGCACCAGCCCCACGACGGCGGCGAAAAAGCCCGTCACGCCGGCGACCCGCAACAGAAAATGTCCGAAGGACGCGTTCTTTACCGCCATCGTCGACTCTCCAGACTACGAACCGTGAGGAACAGGCAGAACAGGGCCAGCGAGATGTACAAGACAAGCTGCCTTGTATCCAGAAGCCCCCGGCTGAAATTGCGCTCAAAATGCAGGGGTACCGTGAAGAAATACAACACGCGATAGGCCGCCCCGCTGGTGTCCATGTCGGGCCGCCAAAAACCCGCGAGGATGAAAACCAAGCTCACGAATAGCGACACGAGCGCAGCGACCATCGGCGTCTTCACCAGACTGCTGATGAGCAGACCCAGCGCGAGGAACATCGCCCCCGCGAGAAAGACGCCGAGATAGGTTGTCAGAACCGGCCAGGGATCGACGCCGACCAACCCGGTTGCCCAATCGAGATCCAAGAGCACCGGCAAATACAGCAGCGTGGGAATCCACAGGCACACATAAAACAACAGACACGCGATGAATTTGCTGGCGACGATCTGCCAATCCCGCAGAGGCGTGGTGAGGAGCGTTTCCAGCGTGCCCGTGGCGCGTTCCTCCGCGAAAAGCCGCATGGTGAGGAGCGGCGGGATGAACAGGAACACGAGCCAAAACACATCGTTGACCATGAGTTGCATGGGAAACGAGATGCCGCGCGGCCCGCGCGCGGTCAGCAACTCCAGGCTCAAATAAAAGAGATAACCCGTGACGGTCAGAAAGACGGCGAAAACGACATAGCCGATGGGAGAGACGAAATAAGCCGTAAACTCCCGGCGGATCAGGCTCAGCGTGGGACGCATATTTGGTTCCGATGTTGCCGCTTGCGGCTTAGCGCGTTTGACGCGCTAAGCCGCAAGCGGCGAAAAACGTTATTGTTCGCGGGTTCCGACCAGACCCCCCGTGATATTGACGAACATATCCTCGAGCGTCGGGCGCTCGGGTCGCAACTCGCGCAGCTTCATGCCGCGTTCGACGGCGCGTCCGCACACGAGCGGCGCCATCGACGCCATATCCGGCGTCGTGAAACGTAAGCGCACGCCGCCCGGAATCGTCTCCGGGGAAAGCGCCGTCAAGCCGGGCAACCCGCGGAAGGCGTCCGGATCGACCAAACCGTCGAAGGTGGCGACCAGGCAGGCGCGCTCCCCGGCTTGCCGCGTCAGTTCTTCCAGGGAACACGACGCGACGACCTTGCCTTTGTTGATGATGATGACGCTGTCGCACGTCATCTCCACTTCGGAGAGAATGTGCGTGGAAAGCAGGATCGTATGCTCTTGGCCCAACTCGCGAATCAGTTCGCGGGTCGAGCGAATCTGCGTCGGATCCAGGCCGGCCGTCGGCTCATCCAGAATCAACACCGGCGGCAGCCCCAACAACGCATCCGCCAAGCCCACGCGTTGGCGATATCCCTTCGACAAGGTGCCGATGATCTGTCGCCTTACATCGCCCAGCCAAGTGCGCTGGATGACGTAATCGAGCCGGCGCCGCCGCGTCGCGCCGTATATCCCTTTGATGCCGGCGCGAAAACGCAGATACTCCTCGACACGCATTTCCGTGTACAGAGGGCAGCTTTCCGCCATGTACCCGATCCGCCGCCGCACTTCCACGGAATCCCAAAAAACGTCCAGGCCCGCGATGGTCGCTTTCCCGCTGGTCGCGGTCAAAAAGCCGGTGAGAATGCGCATCGTCGTGCTTTTGCCGGCGCCGTTGGGGCCGAGAAACCCAACGATCTGGCCCGCGGGGACGTCGAACGACACATCCTGGACGGCCGCGTAGTCCCCGTAATACTTGACCAGATGACTGACGTGGATCATTGCGTTCATACTCCAGGTACGACGAAGTCGGCGCGCGGGTTCGCGCGCGAATCCGTGAGGTAATCAATACGCGCGATTTTGCATGACGGCAAGTAGACAAGCTGGCTGCGGCGCCAATGGCGCGTTCCGAGCATCATCATCCGTCAATATGCCAGCGCAGCCCTCAAACGGGCCAGCGCGGCGGCCACCAAGCCACGTCGTTCAGAATATGGAGCGTAATCCTCGGATGATTAAGGCTGCCGAACAGCAACTTAAACGCGAAGTCGACTTTCGGATCAATTCCAAGTGGCATAAGAGATCACTATCCGGAGAAGAAATGCTTCATGAATACGCGGGCGAGGAAAGCCCAGGGATGGCCATCCCTGGGCTTTCCCAGCGCTTTCGCCTACATCGGAAAGAGAATCTCGACGGTCGTTCCCTGGCCTGGTTCGCTGTCGACGTGGATGAGGCCTTTGTGTCCTTTGACGATGCCGAGGACGGCGGCCATTCCCAGGCCGCGGCCGGCGAATTTGGTGGAGTAGAAGGGGTCGAAGATGCGGGCGAGGACGTCGTGGCTCATGCCGGCGCCGTTGTCTTGGATTTGGAGAAAGACGAACCAACCTGGGCTGGGATCGACGGTGGGAAAGGGGGAGTGGAGATGGGGGCGTTCGAGGTATTTTCGGCCGGCGCGGATGGTGATGAGGCCATCGGTTTTGTTCATGGCTTCGGCGGCGTTGCAGACGAGGCTCATGAGGACTTGGCGAAGTTGTTGAGCGTCGCCGTCCAGTGCGGCGAGGCCGGCGGGGAGGTCGAGTTGCAAATGAGCCTGTTTGCCGACAGCGCCCGCCAGGTCGGGCAGCATGTCGCGGACGAGTTGGTCGATGCGGAGCGGGAGGAGGTGGAAGCGTCCCTTGCCCGAGTACGCCAGCATTTGTTGGGTCAATTCGGCGGCGCGGCGGGAAGCCTTTTCGACCTCGGCGAGATACTCTTGCAAATTGGATTCGGCGGGCAGTTCCATGCGCGCGAGGCTGGTGTAGCCCAGGATGGTGGTGAGGAGGTTGTTGAAGTCGTGCGCAATGCCGCCGGCCAAGACGCTGAGGCTTTCGAGCTTTTGGGCCTGGCGCGCCTGGGCATCCTGAAGAGTGCGTGCTTTTTCGTCTTCCCCCTCTTTCGCGGGATCGTGCGGCGGGGGTTGCATTTCCGTGACGTCGCGCAGGAGCCAAATCTCCGCGCCGTCGGCGGCCTTCACGCTAATCTCGACGCGGTGCCGGCGGCCGTCTTTGCGATTTAGGCGAACGTTGATGGGAGCTAACAAGGCATGACGGTGTTGCGCATTGTGGAGTGCGCCTGTGTCAGCCGAATCCTCGGAAAGTACGGTCCTAAAAAACTCTTCCAGCGTGGGGACATCGTCCGAATGATAACCCGTGAGATCCTGGGCCGCGCTATTGAGGCAGACGCGCGTGCCGTCCACGGCGATTGCCGCAAGGGGCAGCAACTCGGTGAAGCGGCGCAAGTGCCCGTTATCCAAGGGTCCAGGATCCTTCCAGGGAACGGATTTCATTATCTTGCGGGGTTAGATAGGGGCCCCGAGTGTGGCCGGGGTCGATGCCGCGCGACTATGCAAATCTAGTTTAGTGAATCTTTGGTATTCACTCCACTATTTTGCATTATGACTTTTTATCGAAAGGTTCCAGTCCAAAAAAAAATCGTGACCGGAATTGGCCGAGGGACCGGTCCGGACAGGCGAGCCGCTCGTCCTACGGAGATTACACCCCAACTTTGGTTTGGGTCGATTCCGCGCGTTGTTTTTGGCGGGCGGCGCGTTCTTCCTGGAAGAGCGAGCGCACTTTTTTGCGAACGATGATGTCCGCCAGACGCGGGAACCATTTGGAGACGAACGCGACGAGCTTGCCCTTAAAGGTGAGTGTGACGTCGTTCTTGCCGCGTTCGATGGCGCGGATGGATTTCCAGGCGACTTGCTCGGCGGTCATGCCGCGCATGTGGTCGAGCTTCAGCAATGCCTTTTGTTCGATCATGTTCTGGGAGAAATTGGTCTGGGTGAGGCCGGGACAGACGACGAGGACGTCGACGCCGTCTTTGGCCAGTTCGGCGCGCAGGGCTTCGCTGAAGCCCTGGATGGCGAATTTGCTGGCGGAATAGTCGCTGCGGGCGGGGATGCCGCGGCGGGCGGCGACGGACGAGATATTGACGATGGCGGGCTTGTTGCCCTTTTTCAGCATGGGCAAAAAGGCGCGGGTGGTTTCGGTCAGGCCGAAAACGTTGACCTCGAAGATTTGCCTCATGCGTTCGGGGGCGGCGTCGGCGAAGTGGCCAGTAGCGCCGATGCCGGCGTTGTTGACGAGGATGTCGAGGCCGCCGAACTTGTCCTGGGCGGCTTGGACCATTTTGGCGCGATCGGCGTGGCTAGTGACGTCGGCGGCGACGGTCTCGATGGTGAGGCCTTCCTTTTTCGCTTCGTCTTGGAGTTCGACCAGCAGCGCGGCATTGCGGGCGGCGGCGAGGACTTTGGCGCCGCGGCGGGCGGCGGCCAGGGCGAGTTGCTTGCCGATGCCCTGGGAGGCGCCGGTGATGAGAATGCGGGAATCGCGAAGGGAACGTCGGTGGCCCATGGTTGGTGTCCGTCGAAAGGGGATGCGTCGATCTGTCGTCATTTTACCGACGACGGGGCCTTGGGTGCGACGGGAGAATCGGGGGAGATTGGGGAAAATGGCGGCGACGGGTGCGGTTGCGCAAGGTTTTCGGTTTTTGCAAGGAGGGTGGGCGGTTGACGACAACGCCGAACGGATTCGTTTTCATCGGGCATTCTGGTTTTCGGCGGGGGCGTCGGTAATATGGGTTTGGACCCATGGCGCGCAAAGCCGCGAGCGGGTGATGTCGGACAATCAGATACTTGAGGTAGATCATGACCTTCTTTCCCGAGGTTTCCAAGATCCGTTTTGAGGGGGCTGACTCGAAGAACCCCCTCGCCTTTCGCCATTACAACGAGGGCGAGGTTGTCGAAGGCAAGACGATGAAGGAGCATTTCCGCTTCTCCGTCGCCTATTGGCATACTTTCCGCGGCACGGGCAGCGATCCGTTCGGACCGGGTTGCAACCTACGCCCCTGGGAGGACGGCACCGATTCGGTCGAGATGGCGGTCACCCGGGTACGCGTCGCCTTCGAGTTCATGGAGAAGCTTGGCGTTCCGTTTTATTGTTTCCATGATCGCGACGTGTCTCCCGAGGGCAAGAACCTCAGCGAAACCAACGCCAACCTGGACAAGGTCGTCAAAGCCCTCAGGGAAGAACAGCAGCGCACCGGCATCAAGCTGCTTTGGGGCACGGCGAATTTGTTCAGTAACAAGCGTTACATGCACGGGGCGGCGACCAGCCCCAATGCAGACGTCTTCGCCTACGCGGGCGCTCAGGTGAAGAAGTGCTTGGAAGCAACAAAGGAACTGGGCGGCGAGAACTACGTCTTTTGGGGCGGTCGCGAAGGGTACTCGAACCTCCTCAACACGGACATGAAACGCGAGCTCGACCATCTCGCGAAATTCTTCCACCTCGCCGTCGAGTACAAGAAGAAGATCGGCTTCGGCGGCCAATTTCTCATCGAACCCAAGCCCAAGGAGCCGACGACGCATCAGTATGATTTCGACGCGGCCAACTGCGTCGCCTTCCTGCGCGGCTACCGTCTGGACAAGGATTTCAAGCTAAACCTGGAGACGAACCACGCGACGCTCGCCGGCCATACCATGATGCACGAGATGGTCTATGCGTCGATGAACGGCATGCTCGGGTCGATGGACGCCAACCGCGGCGATTTGCTTCTGGGCTGGGACACGGATCAATTCCCCGCGGATTATTATCTGACGACGCAGTGCATGCTGGTCATCTTGAATCAGGGCGGGTTGGCCCCGGGCGGCGTGAACTTCGATGCGAAAGTGCGGCGTGAGAGCTTCGAGCCGATCGATCTGTTCCACGCCCACGTCGGTGGGATGGACGCTTTCGCGGTCGGCCTCAAGCTGGCGGCGCAGATTCGCAAGGAAGGCACGCTGCAAGAGTTCGTACAGAAACGCTACGGCAGCTGGGACAACGGCATCGGCGCCAAGATCGAAAAGGGCGAAGCGAAGTTCGAGGAACTGGAAAAGTACATGCTCGAAAAGGGCGACGCGGCCGCGAATGCCTCGGGACGGCAGGAGATGCTGGAGAATCTGTTCAATCGCTACGTGCGTTGATTCGACGCGAGTTCCGCGTCCAAAGCGCAGGCCGGCCACGCTGCGGACGCGGACGATTTTCTGTTAAGATGGTTTCCATGAGCACCCTATCCCGCACCGCTGACGTTCATTACCCTCAATCCGATGGTCGTCCCATGGCCGAGAGCGATCTGCATCGCGATTGGATGGTCTGCATTGTAGAGCGGCTCAAGAACTACTTCGCTGGGCAAAAGGTCTACGTTTCCGGGAATTTGCTCATCTATTACCAGCAAGGCGATCCCAAACGAAGCGTGGCGCCGGACGCCTTTGTCGTCAAGGATTGCGATCCGCGCCGGCGAAAGATCTTCAAAATATGGGAAGAAAAACGAACGCCCTGCTTCGCTTTGGAAACGACTTCGGCTTCGACGCAGCGGGAAGACCTTAAAGGCAAGATGGAGTTGTTCGCACGGTTGGGGATCGCCGAATACTTTCTCTATGATCCGCAAGGTGAATGGCTTTCACCGTCCCTGGCGGGCTTTCGCTTGGTGGATGGGGAATACGAACCAATACCGCGCGATTCCGAGGGCACGATCCACTGCGAGGAACTGGGCCTCACCTTTTGGCTGGAGCGGGGGACGCTGCAGATTCGCGACAGCGCCAACGGTCGTCGTTTGGAAAGCGGGATGGAGGAGGCGGAACATCTCCGCGACGAGAACGAATCGCTGAAAGCACGACTTGCGGCCCTGGAAGAAAAGCTCCGCGGCCAATGATATGTTGGTCTTTCGGAAAGTTGAGTTTCATGAGCACCCTATCCCGCATTGCGGAAGTTCACTACCCTCAATCCGATGGTCGTCCCATGGCCGAGAGCGATTTGCATCGCGATTGGATGGTCTGCATTTTAGAGCGGCTCAAGAAGCATTTCACGGGACAGAAGGTGTATGTTTCGGGCAATCTGTTGATCTACTACATGGAGGGCAATCCCAAGCGTTGTGTTGCGCCGGACGCCTTTGTCGTCAAGGATTGCGATCCGGGGCGGCGGAAGGTTTTTAAGATTTGGGAGGAGAAACGAACGCCGTGTTTTGTTTTGGAGACGACGTCGGCATCGACGCAACGGGAAGACCTCGAAGGCAAGATGGAGTTGTTCGCGCGGCTTGGGATCGCGGAGTATTTTCTCTTCGATCCGCGAGGGGAATGGCTGTCTCCCGCGCTGGTTGGATTTCGGTTGGAAGACGGCGAGTATGAACCGATGCCGCGCGATGTCGATGGCGGGATAAAAAGCGAGGAGTTAAGCCTGACGTTTTGGCTGGAGAATGGGAAGTTGCAGATTCGCAATACCGTTACGGGCGAGAAACTAACGAGCGGAATGGAAAAGGCGGAGCAACTTCGAGAAGAGGCTTCGCAATATCGAGAAGAGGCGGGACAGCTGCGCGAGGAAAACGAAGCCTTGAAAGCGCGGTTGGCGGCACTCGAAGATAAACTTCGCGACCAATAGTCGGAAGGACGGCCATGCCATCGCCGCTTGGTATCGATCCGAAAATCGACTTCGCGTTCAAGCGCGTGTTCGGCAGCCTCGATCATCCGCGGATTACGATCCATTTTCTGAACGCCGTGTTAGATCCCGTGCGGCCGATCACTGCGGTCGAGATCCTGAATCCAATCCAAGACCGGGATCGTGTCGACGCGAAGTTGGCCATCCTGGACGTAATGGCTCAGGATGCCGATGATCATCGCTACAACATCCAAATGCAGACGACTGTGCCGGTGGATTTGCGAAGTCGGTTGACGTACTACAATTGTGCGAACTACGTCCGGCAATTGGGATCCGGCAGCTCATATCACAGTTTGCGTCCGGCGATCAGCATTTGCGTGCTGAACCGGCTGCTTTTCGGACACGTCGCGAATCATCACCTGAGCTTCCGTCTGCGCTGCGATCAGCGAGACTTGGTTTTTACGGACGACTTGGTATTCCACACACTGGAGTTGCCCAAGTTCGTGGTGCCGAGCGATAATGCACTGCTTGGCTTGTCGAAGCTGGACCAATGGTTTTGTTTTTTGAAATTGGCGGCGGATCGAAATGTGCATGAACTCGCCCAGTTGTTGGGCGACGATGTCTTTGAGGAAGCCGCGGGAGTGTTGGCAATGATTTCTGAATCGCCGGAAGATCGCGTGTTTTACGAAGCGCGCCTGAGATACCTTCAAAACGAGGAGGCCCGTCTGGCCGCCGCCTGTGAGGAAGCCCGAAAGGAAGGCCGTGAGGAGGGCCGCGCAGAAGGTATGGACCAAGGCATGGAGAAGGGCATGGAGAAGGGCATAGAGAAAGGCATGGAGAAAGGCATGGAGAAAGGCGCGGCTCAAGGCGCGCTTGTGGGCAAGGTTCAACTGCTGCAAGAACTCCTAAGTGATTCGGTGGCCGCGACGTCGGAGCTTCTTTGCCGCTCGTCGGACGAACTTTCCGCGCAGATTTCCGAATTGCAAGAGCGTCTTCGTACACGCGGCGACTGATTGTGTCCTGGGTGACGAGTTCTTCGGCCAAGCGCCGTTGCCGAGGCGTGCGATTCCCGAAGCCGCCGACATGCTGGCCGAGCTTGCGGGGAGGCACGATTTCACCTTTTACAAATATCAGATTCCCGACCTCGTGAGTCATACCGGCAAAGTGGACCTGGCCCGCGACGTCTTCGCGGTGATCGAAGAGTTCGTGGAGCTGCTTTTGAGTCGGCTCGACCCGGCCGAGAACATCTTGATCGTCACCAGCGATCACGGGCATCTGGAGCAGGTCGCGTCGTCGCATGCCCACCCGAAGACGCGGGTTCCGACATGGTATTTTGGTACGGACGCGGAAGCGAGCGCGGCCCGACTTCGTCGCCCGGAAGACATTTTTCATCTGCTTGTTGAGCGGAGCGCCGTAGCGAAGTAAGCGCATTTGTCGGTTTATTGTCACAGTTCCTGACATCGGGAATAGAAGGCGGCGTAGGCAACGCCGTCTTTCATCTTTCGAAATCAAGGAAACGTGACTTATGAATATGCGGAGAATTCAGGTTCGCCGTGGACTGATGGCCTTGTTGTTTGGGCTGATCGTTTGGTCGCAAACCATCGCTCCCATTTCCGCGGCGACCTCGGTGCGACGCGACCTTCCCGCGGAAGCCTCCCGCGTCCATCTTGTTCTCTTGGGATACACGCCCGCGAACGGCTTCGGCGACGCGTGCCGTCGCGACATCATCGCCGTCGAAGCCACCCTCCGGGCGGGCTTCCGTGAGAAGAGTGATCGGATCGTCACGCACGAACTTTCCGTAAAGAACCCAAGAACCGGCGCCGCATACACGACCGCCGAGGTGGAACAATACCTGCGCTCCATGGAAGTCGGCCGCAACGAAATCGTCATCGTCTATCACTCCGGCCACGGCAAGATCACCAATCCGAGAGAACCCGAATCTTCGCACGTTCTAGAATTCAACGGCGGTGAGATTTCGCGCGGCACGATCATGCGGCTCCTGCAAGCCAAGAATCCGCGAGGCCTGATTGTCCTCACAGATTGTTGCAGCGCCTTCGGCGTGAGCGAGGAGCTTGAGTTTGTTTCCTTCGGCGGCCCGACCGTCAACGCGGAAACGATTCAGAATCTCTTCCTGCGTATGACCGGCGTCGTGAGCATCACTGCGGCGCAAGACGGAACGTACGGCATCGTGGGCTACAGCGGCGGCAACCCCGGGTTCGCCGGCAGCGCCTTTACGGTCGCCCTGCTTCGCCTGACGTTCGGCGAACGGAGCTACGTTTCCTGGAAGGACTTCTTCCCGTCGCTGTGCGAAGAGACATTCGCGGCTTCAAGCGGGCGAACGAGCACGCCGCATCGGCCTCGGTACTTTCGGTTGAGCGAAGGCCGTTAACAAAAGGTTGGAGGGAGCGCCCAGGAACGAAAGCCCACGGACGGCCGTCCGTGGGCTTTCGTCGTTATTTTCCGGACCAGACGCCATCGGCGGTCCCCAGTTCCTTGAGAATGTCGAAGGGAGTGAGGATGCCGACGGGCTTGGCGGGGTCGTCGTCGGCGACGACGACGAGGCGTTTGATCGGCTCGCGTAAGAATCGCAAGAGGGCCGTGGTCAGCGTGTCGGACGCGCGCACCGTGACGACGGGGCGGCGCATGATGTCGGAGAGCGGAGTGCTCGTGGGTTTGAATCGCTCGAGCGCTTGATAGAAATCGGTGCGGGTGCAGAGTCCCACCATCTTGCCGGCGGCGTCGATGACGGGATATGCGCCCTTGCCCATTTCCTGGGCGCGCTGGAGCGCCTCGCCGAAGGTCGAAGACAGCGGCAAGGTGGCGACGGGCTCGGCCATCACCGCGCGGACTTGCTTGACGTTTAAGAGCGGATGATTGCGGGCGGTTTCGAGGAGTTGGCCCACGGATTCATTGCGGCGGATCGAACCTTCCAAGGCGCCGCGCAGCGTAGCCATGTGTTGCGTGATCTGCCCGAAGGTCTCTTTGCCGACGACGAGCAAGTCCAGCCGTCCCTCGGCGCGGACCGACGCGGAGCGTTTGCCGGAGCGCAACAAGGCGCCTTCGCCGAAGTGGTCGCCTTTTTCCAGGATCGTGACGGGTTGTCCGTCTTCCTCCAGATAGACCGCTGCCTTGCCTTGTTCGATGATGAAGAAACGGTCGCCGAGGTCTCCCTTGTGGAAGACGAACTGCCCCGGCTCGAAATGGGCTCGGCCAAATCGCGCCGTCGTGCCCAGCGTGAGTTGCACGATGTCGCGCGGGAACAAGAGTTGCCAGGCCCAGTCGAAGGCGATCTGAATCTTGCGCGCCAAGGTCGGCATCTTGCCCAGGTACACGCCGCGCCACAAAAACCAAGCCAAGAATCCCGACACCTTTAATCCAAAGACCAATCCGACGGCTTTGTAGTTGCCGATCGCCGCCAGCATACCCAGCGGTTTGAAGCGGAAGGGGCGTGTCGGTTGCCCGCTGATCGTCCGGACGATGTTGTCCGCGAGGTATTTCGCTTGGCGCACCGCGACTTGCGCCGTCGGAGCGGAGGGCTTGTTGTCGTGGGCGTTGGCGACCGACGCGCAATCGCCCAGGGCCCATAGATTCTCCGCGCCTTCGACACGCATGTCCGCGCCGGCCTGCACTCGGCCGAAGACCAACGGCAAGCCCAGATTTTTGATGAGGGCGTTGCTCGTGGTGCCGATAGTGCAGATGACGGTGCCCGCCGAAATGGACGTGCCGTCTTTCAAAAGAATGGCGTCTTCCGTGACGGCTTGCGCGAAGGTTTTGACGCGGATGTCGATGTGGTTTTTCGACATCTTCTTGTGGGCGAACGTCGAAAGGCGCTCAGGCAACTCGGGCAGGATGCGGTCGCGGCCTTCCAACAGCGACACATGGATGTCGGCCGGCTTGACGTTGCGATAGAAGCGGCAACTCTCGCGCATCAGGTCTTCGATTTCGCCGGCCACCTCGGCGCCGGAAAAGCCCGCGCCGACGACGACCACGGAAAGCAAACGCAGCTTCGCCTCCTGATTGGGTTCGACCTCGGCTTTTTCCATCTGCGTGATGATGTGATTACGGAGAAGCAGGGCGTCGCCCATCGTCTTGAGCGGAAAGCCGTGGGCGGCCATGCCGGGCATGATGTCGAGATTGACGACGCTGCCGCAGGCGAGGACGAGATGCTCATAATCCAACTCCGCCGCCTGACCGGTGGGGGTGACATAGTGGACGGTTCGCTTCTTGAGGTCGATGCCGGTGATGGCGGCGGTGCGGCAGTCGGCGTGCCGGGCCATTTGGCGAATCGGAAAGACAACATGCATAGGGTTGATCGAGGAACCGACGACGTCGCCCAAGAGAGGAGTGAAAATGAAGTGGTTTTCTTGGCTGAAAAGGACAATGCGCCAACCGGGGGGCAGGCGGCGATGGAGATAGTTGGCGGTGTAAACACCCGCGAAGCCGCCGCCGATGATGACGAGGTTTTTCATGCGTAGGCATCTCGTAGCCGAAGGGGATAGGGGACTTTCCAAAGTGTCCATCTGCATTGTAAACTATTCTCTCCCAAGGTTTATGGACATTCCTTTGCGAGGCGACACGGATATTACACGAGAAATTCGACGCGTTCATCAAACAGAGGCCCATTTGCGTCACGGCTCGCGCCGTAGTGGAGAATTTCTTTAAGCCTGAGCGGCTCGATGCCTTATGGAGTTGTGGCTTTCCGCTGGGCAAAATCTCCGTCAGCGACTTGCTGGGATAACGTCATACGAAATAGGACCACCGCCCAGGCAAATGGACCACGCGGCGTTATCTCCACTTGGCCAACAACGGCAGGTGTGGTATACTTGTTCGCATCGTCCCTTTCCCAGTTTCGAGGTTTCATGCTGGTTTCCCGCCTGCGACTGCGTTTGATTGCGATGGTGGCCCTCGTCACCTACGTCGCCAGTTGCGCGCACGCCATGCCGGGAATCTGCGCCGCGATGCTAACGAAGCATGCGGCCGAAGTAGAAACCGCGTCCGCTCAAGAATCGCCCGCCCCCAGTTTCGAGCCAGCGCGTGTTTGCAGCCACTGCGCCAAACGTCAAGTCAAGGTTTCGGAAACATCCGATGTCGAGACTCCCGAGACAAGTTGCGAGGAAACACTCGTCGAAGATGGCGCGACGCCCTGCCATGAATCGAACTCATCCGGTGACGATTCCTGTCCCTGTTGCCCCAAAAGTCCCGGCGACAAACCTTGCCCTTTCCCCGGCGGTTGCGTGTATTGCAACGCCGCGAAAATTCCTTGCATGGCCGCCCCTCCCATAAGCTTCAAGACCTTTCTCTTCCTCGGTGAGTCCTGCCGCGATCTCGCCATCCTCTACATTTCCCCCACCAGCGGCTGTCTGATTCGACCTCCCAAAATCTAATTCCCCGCAGCCAAAGCGATCCATTCGGTAACGAGTCGTAAGCGTAAGCGCGACGGTCCGTCCCGAATACTCCGTCGCTTACGTATCCGCCTCATTACACCGTCTAACTACTCAATCCGCTCGTCCGGGCATGTTCGCGCATGCCTCCGCGCGGAACGATCCAAGAATTTCCAAGGTGATCCCATGGCCGACACTGAAAACAACGTGACGATTTTGAATCCCCCTCAGGCCGGGCGGTCCGCGACAACGGAAGCTTCCGGGAGAGAACCGCACCCGCCATCGGTCCAGGAAGGATGGATGGCCTGGATTCTGCGCACGGGGCCTACCTTTCTCGTGCTGGTCGCTCTCGCCGGCATCGGTTGGTGGGGGCACCATAGCGGCTGGACCGTTCCTAAATTCTCCGCGCTCGTGGGCGGCGGCGAGTCGGCCGAGGAAGCATGGTGCAACGAACACGCCGTCTCGGAAGCCGTGTGCGTCGAATGCAACGACACGAATCTGCCTCGGCTCAAAGACCATGGCTTCTGCCTTGTCCATGGTGTTCACAATTGCACCTTCGAGCATCCGGACGTCGTGCAACTGCCCGACGTGCCCAAGTTCAGCAAGGCCGACCTCGAACGCGCGGCCCGCGCCTTGGCCCTGAAGCCGCGGACGGAGAACAATCCCCGCTGCAAACTCTACCATCGCCGTATTCAATTCGCGTCCATCGAAGCCATGAAGAAGATGGGCGTCGACATTCACCTTGTCGACCGGGGACCGATCGAAGAAAGCATCGCGGCCAGTGGGGAAATCACCTTCGCGCAACCCAACGTCGCGCCCGTCCACACCAACGTCACGGGACGCATCTACCGCGTCACCGAATTGGGCCGGCTGGGGATGCCCGTCAAAAAGGGCGACGTCCTGGCGTTCGTCGACTCCATCGACGTTGGCAAAGCGAAGGCGGAGTTGCTCCATGCCTACGCTCAGGCCGAACTCAAGGACAAGACGATGACGCAGCTCCGCGGCCTGATTCCCGGCGGCGCGATCCCCCAAGTGAAAGTGCGCGAGGCCGAAGCCGAACTGCAAGAAGCGAAGATCCGCCTGGTCACTGCAGAGCATGCCTTGATGAACTTGGGCCTGCCGGTGCGCGCCGGAGGTTTCAAAGGGTTGACCACGGAGGAAATGGCGAGCCAGGCCTATTATCTCGGCCTCACCGCCGACCTGATCAAGACGCTCGATACTGGCGCACCTCTGGGCAACCTGTTGGCCGTGCGGGCTCCGCGCGACGGCATCGTCACCGCCGCGAAAATCGTCTCCGGCGAAACCGTCGATCCGACGAAGCCTCTCTTCGTGGTCGCGGACACCAGCCAAATGTGGCTCATGCTCAACGTCCGGCCGGAAGATCGGAAGTTCCTGCAGGTCCGCGACGCCGCGACCGGCACGCCGGGACTTGCGGTCCGTTTTCGACCGGACGGCAGCGACGACGACATCGTGGGAGAATTGGTCTGGATCAGCAAAGCCGTCGATGAAAAGACGCGGACCATTCCCGTGCGCGTCGATCTCAACAACGCCGATGGCAAACTACTCGCGTACACCTTCGGCGCCGGCAGGATCATCTTGCGGCAAGAAAAGGACGCCGTGGTTGTTCCCAGCGAGTCGGTCCACTGGGAAGGTGATTGCCATGTCGTCTTCGTGCGCGACAAAGCGTTCTTCGATACGGGAGCGCCCAAGGTGTTTCACACGCGCAGCGTGCGGCCCGGCGTGAGGGTCGGCGACCGCACGGAGATCATCGCCGGGCTCATGCCGGGTGAAGTGATCGCGTCGCGCAATAGCTCCGCATTGAGATCGGAACTGCTCAAGAACC
>Ga0163144_10006597_pt1 | contig 25568 bp, 31 predicted proteins | sample OliLak19BULKMAT1_FD_123175 | JGI IMG/M metagenome (GOLD analysis project Ga0163144, IMG submission 123175) | Freshwater microbial mat bacterial communities from Lake Vanda, McMurdo Dry Valleys, Antarctica - Oligotrophic Lake LV.19.BULKMAT1 | ecosystem: Environmental > Aquatic > Freshwater >... | reverse complement strand
TGCCGAGACCGATACCGATGGTGAGCGTGCTCCACGCCGCCAGTATCCACGGATGGGCGATCTTTGCCCAACTCTCATCCATGCGCCCCTGCCACAACGCGGCGACGGCCAGCGAAAAGACAATGGAAAACCCGACATAGCCCAGATAGAGCAGCGGCGGATGTATGGCCAGCGCCATATCCTGCAATAACGGATTGAGCGCCTGTCCATCGGCAGCAGGCGGGAATTGCCGCTCAAACGGGTTGGAGGTGAATAGTATGAACAGCAGGAATCCTGCGCAGAGCGCGGCCTGTATCGCCACCGCCAGCAGTTTGAAACTGGTCTGCTCAGGCATCGGGCGCATGGAAAGTATGGCGCCGAATGCCGAAAGCACCAGTACCCACAGTAGCATTGACCCTTCATGATTGCCCCATGTGCCGGCAATTTTATAAAGTGTCGGCAGGGTCTTGTTCGAATGGGCAACGACATTGACCACACTGAAATCGGAATCGATGCGAAGTGTCATCAATACTGCGAAGGCAAGTGTAATACACAGCGCCTGAAGCCAGGCCGCCGACAGCATACAGGGGCTAAGCAGTGATTTAAGCGCAGGCTGCGGCAGCAGATACGCCGCCTGCAGCAATGCGGTGAACAGCGCCAGTATCAGGAAGAATAATCCAAGTTCCGCGGTCATGGGCTTACGCTGTCGCCTTTCCAGTGGCCGGTGCGCTTCAGCGAATCGACGACCTCGCGCGGCATGTAGTTTTCATCATGCTTGGCGAGAATCGTTTTGGCATCCAGATGCGTTGCATCGCGCAGCGTGCCTTCGGCAACCACGCCCTGTCCCTCGCGGAACAGGTTGGGCAGGATGCCGCGATAGGAAATGGTAATGTCAGCCTTACCGTCTGTGACATCGAATACGACACGATCGCCGTCGCTTTTTTTGATACTGCCGGTAGTCACCAGCCCGCCGACGCGTATCAGCCTGCCCGGCGCAACCTGCTGCGTGGTGAGATCCGAAGGGCTGTAGAAAAATACGAGATTATCCTTGAAAGCGCGCAGCGTCAGCAATACCGAGACGCAGAGAAAAATCATGCTGATGCCGATGAAGACCAGCCGCTGATGCTTAGGCTTCATTGTGTGTGGATAACGATGCGGAATTCTGCAACTCGGCTAATGTTCTCTGGGCTTTCCTCAGGGAACGCATGCTGGTGGCGACCATAGCGATCATGGTGATGGCGGCTATGATGAACGATGGCCACACATAGGTGGCATAACCGCCCATCGCTAAAACTTCCGTTAACTTTTCCATGCTATAAGGTCTGGGAGATTGTGAACCGCGAGGATTAAACCGTGAGACCCCCTTACTGTCAAGCAACAAAAAGCTGGTATATTTCAGCCTTTTATTATACATTGTCCTGCGATACATATTTATGGTGATGGCCTACTAGTCCTTATGTCCTCGACAACCCCGGAAAACATTGATCCTGCCCAGGAAAAAGCAAAAACCTATCTCAGGATTGCCGATAGGGTTCGCACCGGCGAATATTTCCGCGAAGCACGCAGCATGTATGACACTACCGTTCATGATCCGATGTCGGAGCGATATATGTATGTGTTCATTACCAGCATCGCCCTGTGCGTATTGCTCATTGCCTTGATTGCTGTGCAGGGGCTGTACCCATTGCAATCCGCCATCCCGCTCATTTACATCACGCATGATTTTTACGAAGATATGCCGCATGTCAAAAGCGTTCAGTCATTCAAGAATGAAGACCCGAGCGAGGCGCTCCTGCGCTTTCTGGTAAGAAACTATGTCGTTGTCCGCGAAGAGTACGATATCTCCACCTTTGACCGCGATGCCAACAGCGTGAAAAGCCAGAGCGCGGATAACGTCTATAAAGAATTCCAGCAATTCATCGATCCACACAATCCCGAAAGCCCGATCACGACCTACCAGCGCCATTCGAAGCGCAAAATCACTGTGCTGAAAACACGGCGGTTGCCTGATGGTATGGAAGTCATTTTTCAGGCAGATGTCGACAGCCGTACTGAGGTAAAAAGGTCTCACTGGCGGGCAAATATGTCTTTTCAGTACAGCGGGGTTGAGTTAGACGAAAAAACAGATAAAGTGAAACCCATGAGCTTTGTCGTAACGGAATATAAAAGCAAACGGTTGCAGGATATATCGAAATGAGGACGGGTAATACCATGCGTTTCTGGGGAGTAGTGGTTGCGGCCTTGACCGTCCTGTGCGCTCTTCCGGCGCTGGCCACCCGCGAACCGCGCCCTATCCAGATCGACCATCGCGTCCGCGTGATCATTTACCAGCCCGATGAAGTCTATAAATTTACCGGGCATTACCGTTATGCATCGCAGATTGAATTTGCGCATGATGAAGAAATCAAAACCATCTCCATGGGGGACTCTACCTCGTGGATGCTGAACCCGGCAGGCTATCGCCTGTTCCTGAAGCCCATCGAGCAGGACGCCACCACCAACATGACGGTGATTACCAACCGCCATACCTACCTGTTTGAACTCCATGCCCGCGAGACCGATGATATCGACGATAAGGAAATGGTCTTTATCATGCGCTTCATTTATCCCAACGGAAACGACGGCTCCCAGGCTGGAATCAGCCATTACCTTGACTCCGTGCCGTCGCCGGAGCTTGATCCGGGCCGGTACAATACCAAATACACACTGTCCGGCACGGACATGATTGCCCCTATCCGCATCTTTGACGACGGCCAGTTCACCTACTTCCAGTTCCGCAACAAGAATGCCGATGTTCCGGCTTTCTACATGGTGGACGATCATGGCAATGAATCCCTGATCAATTACCGTACTCGCGGCGACTATATTGTGGTGGAACGCGTGGCTAAGAAGTTTACCCTGCGGCACGGCGTGGACATCGTCTGCGTGTTCAATGAAGGCTGGGTATTGGGCGGATTGCCGCCCATCGAAAAACCCCAATAGTGGTTTAGCTGGAATCAGAACATTGTCCGGTCAAAATGCATACTAATAATTATCGCGTAGGGGTCATAGGTGGCGGAGCGTGGGGCACGGCGCTGAGCATCCTGTGCAACCGCGCCGGCAGCGCTGTTACGCTCTGCACGCGCAACGCAAACGTTATCCAGTCCATCACTGAAAAACGCAGCAATGAAATCTACCTGCCATCGGTATTTGTCGACCCCAGTATCGCCGTAAACGACAAGCTGGCCGAAGTTTGCCGCGGGGATATACTGATTGTGGCCGTGCCGTCGCATACGCTGCGTTCGGTCTGTATTGCCATGTCCGACCTGTTGCCGACGCATCTGCCCATCGTGCTGGCCAGCAAAGGCATTGAGCGCGGCAGCCTGATGCTGATGAGCGAGGTGGTCAAATCCATTCTTCCCCATAACCCGCTGGCCATTTTATCGGGCCCTAATTTTGCCGAGGAAGCGGCGCGCGGCCTGCCTACCGCCACGACGCTTGCCTGTCCCGACAGCGTGCTGTGGGACATGCTGATGTATGCGATCAGCGGCCGTCTTTTCCGCCCCTATATGAGTACCGACATGATCGGCACGCAGATTGGCGGCGCGGTTAAAAACGTCATTGCCATTGCCTGCGGTATTGCCATCGGCAAAAACTTTGGCGAGAACGCGCGCGGCGCTATCGTCACGCGCGGTTTTGCTGAAATAGCCCGGCTCTGTATCGCCAAGGGCGGTAAATATGAAACATTGATGGGGTTGTCTGGTCTTGGCGATCTTATCCTCACCTGCGGCAGTACTAAATCGCGCAACATGTCTTTCGGCCTTGCGCTCGGGCAGGGATTGCCAAAAGAAGAGATTCTGTCCAATCGCGGCCGCACCGCGACCGAAGGGGTGATTGCCGCCGAATCCGTCGTCAAGCTGGCCAAAAAGCTGGGCGTTCATATGCCGATATGCGAATCTGTTTATCGTATCTTGTATGAAAATGCATCGGTTGATCAGGTGGTTGCTGATCTTTTGGAACGCCCGTTTTCCGCTGAGGGCATTTAAAAGTTAACTATTTGCCCTATATTAGGTATACTGACCTGCTCATCAGCCAATAGCGATATGTTGCCCAACGAAAGCAAAGAACACAGTACCACCCCTTATTCTGCCAAGCGCATAGATTATGAAGCGGAAATAGGACGCTTGCGTAAAGACATGAACGCAGTGATTCTCGCGCATTATTATCAGGATGATGAGATTCAGGATCTCGCCGATTATGTCGGCGATTCGCTCGATCTTGCCCGCCGTGCCGCCGAGACCAAGGCCGATGTCATCGTATTTTGTGGCGTGCGCTTTATGGCCGAGGGCGCCAAGCTCCTCAACCCGGAAAAGCTGGTGCTGATTCCCGACATGAAAGCCGGTTGCTCGCTGGAAGATTCCTGTCCGCCGGAGGCATTCCGCGCATTTAAGGAACAGCATCCCGACCATATGGTCGTCACCTATATCAATTGTTCGGCGGCGGTGAAGGCCTTGTCCGATGTGATTGTCACCTCGACCAATGCCGAAGCGATTATCCGCCAGATTCCGCCAGAGCAGAAAATTATTTTTGCACCCGATAAATATCTGGGTTCGTATCTTATTAAAAAGACCGGTCGTGACATGCTGTTATGGAATGGCACCTGCATGGTGCATGAGCGTTTCTCCGAGCAGGAACTCATCAAGCTCAAGACACGCCATCCTGAAGCCAGCATCATCGCCCATCCCGAATGCCCGGAAAACCTGTTGCAGCATGCCGTGCATATCGGCTCGACCTCGTCGCTGATCCGTTATAGCGAAGAGCGCCCCGGCAACAGCTTTATCGTGCTGACCGAACCGGGCATCCTGCACCAGATGAAAAAACGCTCACCCGGCAGCACATTCTACGATGTTCCTGGCATCTCCGGCGGAGCGTGTATTTCCTGCAATACCTGCCCGTACATGAAACTCAATACGCTGGAAAAAATTTACCAGTGCATGACAACCCGCGGGCCTTCGATTGAACTCCCCGCCGACCTCATGTCGCGGGCGCGAAAGCCGCTTGAGCGCATGCTCGAGATGAGCAAGGCTATCGGGAGAAACTGATGAGCGAGCGGGCAGCCAAAATCCTTTCCACGGAAACACTGGCTACCAGCCCCGTCACCGCTGGGTGCTGGCTAATGGGGTAGCGTACGTTGCCGCTTGGGGTGCGGCTCGTGGTTGAAATCGGCAATCTGCTGGACGATGGTCCAGTACTTATCCAGCAATTCATCTCTGGCCCTGTCTTCGCCTGCCCGCCACTTATCCTTTGAAATAGCCTCGCTGACGGCAGTAGCCCATGGTTTTTTCGCAAACTCATACGAAACTTTGGCGCCCTGTACTTCATTGGCTACTACGATCCCGGATAAACCGGCTCCCACGGCCGTCACTACGCCGCCCATCTTGTTCAGCCCGGTTTCCAGTGAATCCCTTGGTTTTTTGCCATCAGGTCTGGGCGGCTGTTCGGCTGCGTTATAGGCGTTATACCAGCATATGCCGCTGCCAGCGGTAAACCCTACCGCCAGTATGCTGGCGATGCTACCGCCGAGGACATGGCCGATAGCCATGCGGCGGCTTTCCGTTTTCACCAGATCCATCACATGCTGCCGCTGTATTTCGCCCTCCTTCGTATTGGCGATGAGCGGGCTGACATCGAGATAGAAACAGTTGCTCCATGAATCCTGACGCAGCTCAACGTCCAGCTTGTAATCCCGCTTGATCATGTTGATGTATTTCCTGACAGCCGGTATTTTTTTATCCTGACCGGCATAAAAGCTGAGATAGGCTCTCGGCTTGTCCTCCGTAAATTCCTTATTGACCAGCATGCCGCGATCATTGAGTCCGGAAGTCATGTCGGCATTGGAAAAATGGAGCCCGTCAATGTCGGGCATGACGTCCAGTTTCTTGGACAGGATGGCGGACAGTATAATAGCCGCGCGGGCGCTGACTTTAGCAGGATTGTCGCGTTTGGAAGTGTTGCTTCCCATGTGTTTTTATCAGGAATGATGATCAACCAGTTATAATATAACAGGTTTTTGCTATCAGAATATTAACCTTTTATTACAACGCATGGCTGGGAAAGCCATTGAAATGCCAGCGTTTACGCGGCGTGTGGGGTGACTTCTTCGGCCATAGCGACGAGTGCATCTGACACGGTGGGGGCCGGGGTTGCCGCCCGAGCGGAAGCGGCTGCCTTGCTGGCGGCAATGTCCGGAGAAAGCAGTTCTTCGTATACATCCAGCGTCTGCTGGCACATGCCGTCGAGCGAGAAGCGGCGGGCGTTGACAACCGATTGTTCGGCCATCCAGTGCAGGGTTTCATCGTCAAGGTTCAAAGCATAATCGATGCATTGCGACAGCACGTCCGGGTCTCCCGGCGGAATCAGCCAGCCGGTCACGTCCGGTATCACCGTTTCCTGCGGGCCGCCGTGATTGGTGGCGATGACGGGTTTGCCCATGGCCTGCGCTTCCAGCACCACGCGCCCGAACGCTTCCGGTTCCAGCGAGGTGGCCACTACGGCACGCGACAGCATATAAGCTTCACTAATATAATGCGTGTGGTTGGCAATGCGAACATGCCCTTCCAGCCCGAGCTGGGCGATCATGGCTTCCAGCTCGTAGCGGTACAGTTCATGTCCCTTATCGTCTCCGAGTATCACCGCGAAGAAGTGACGGTGGGGCAGGCGGGAGAGGGCGCGCAGGAATACGTCCTGTCCTTTCCAGCGTGTAATGCGTCCGGGGAATAATATCAGCGGCAACTCATCGGGCAGGCGCCATTCGCGCGTAAGCTCGATCATGCGCTGCGGCGAATGCGAGAAGGGATTGAATAATTTGAGGTCGACGCCGCGATGGACGACGCGCACGCGATTTTCATCCACGCCATAATGCTTGCGGATATGGTCGGCGATGAAATTGGAAATGGCAATCACGCGCTCACCGCGGGTCATGATGCTGTTATAACGACGCTTCCACACGCCCGACAATCCGTAGGTGCCATGGAACGTGGTAACGAAATGGCATTTGGCGCGTTTTGCTGCCAGCCATGCGCTCCATGCCGGTGCGCGCGAGCGCGCATGGATGATGTCGACATTGTATTTTTTGACCAGCTTGACCAGTCGGCGGCTGTTGCGCCAGATTTTAAACGGGTTCTTGGTGGCCAGCGGCAGTGTGATATGTTGCGCGCCGAAATGCGAAAGCTGCGAAGCCATAGGGCCACCCTCGGATGCGACCAGTGCAATGCCGTCGGCTTTCATGATGGCGCGCGCCACTTCCAGCGTGCCGCGCTCGACGCCACCGCTGCGTAATTCAGGCAATACCTGAAGTATCACCGGCTGCTTATCCGGCGTGGCTGTCTTTGGATCTGTGGTTTGCATTTGCATTGCAGCTATTTTATACAGGGTATGGAAAGGCTGTAAAGATGAACACATCACCCGTCAAGGGCGAATCCCCTCAGGACTCAAATAAAAGTAATCAGCCTGCCTTTCTCACGCTTCCGGACGGGCGGCGACTGGCCTATGTGCTGAGCGAAGGGGCGTCTCCCGGTGTCGTATTCTTAAGCGGTTTCAAGTCCGATATGACCGGCACCAAAGCCGCCGCGGTGGAGGCCTTTTGCCGTGCGCGCGGGCAGCGCTGCGTACGTTTTGATTATACCGGCCACGGCCAGTCCTCGGGGGTATTCACTGACGGCACCATCGGCGACTGGAAGCGCGATACTATTGATATTATTGACCATATTGCGCCGGGTAAGAATATTCTGGTCGGCTCCAGCATGGGCGGCTGGGTCATGCTGCTGGCGGCGCTCGCGCGTAAAGAGCATATCGCCGGGCTGGTGGGCATTGCCAGCGCGCCGGACTTTACCGAAACCCTGCTCTGGGACATCGCCACCGACGCCCAGAAAAAAGAATTACAGGAAAAAGGCGTGACTGCGGCACCTTCCTGCAGCGGTGAGGAAGCTTATCCGATAACGCTCAGGTTGATTGAGGAGGGGCGCAACCACCTGCTGCTCAAACAGGCGATTGCGCTCGATGTTCCGGTACGCCTGCTGCACGGTATGATGGATGAGGATGTGCCGTGGGAAGTATCGGTAAAACTTGCACAATCCCTGACTTCCCGGGATGTGCAGCTGACACTGGTCAAGGATGCCGGCCACCGGCTGTCGGAACCGGAGCATCTGGCCCTGCTGATGAGGGCGATAGAAGACGTGCTTTCCAAAGCCTGAAAAACACGAAAATTCCTTTGCCAGCGCTAAAAATTGGGGGTAATGGTGGTCCTCTTTTCCTCCCTTTGGCCAACATTTGATAAGTGAAGCTCATGAAACCCGCGAATAAACCGAATAATCCCTGTTTTTCCTCCGGCCCCTGCGCCAAGCGTCCCGGCTGGTCGTTCGAAGCGTTGAAGGACGCCGCCCTTGGCCGTTCGCACCGCGCTAAAATCGGCAAGACCAAACTTGCCGACGTCATTGAACGCAGCAAAAAAATCCTGGGGATTCCGCCGGAGTATTTACTGGGTATCGTTCCGGCCTCCGACACCGGTGCCATTGAAATGGCCATGTGGTCGCTGCTTGGCGCCCGTGGCGTGGATGTGCTGGCATGGGAAAGTTTCGGTTCCGGCTGGGGCGCGGATTGCAAGAACCAGCTCAAGATTGCCGACCTGAATATTTACAAAGCCGAATACGGCAAACTCCCCGACCTGACCAAGGTCAACTGGGACCGCGACGTTATTTTCACTTGGAACGGCACCACCTCCGGCGTGCGCCTGTCCGACGGTAACTGGATTTCACCCGACCGCCAGGGCCTCGCCATCTGCGACGCTACTTCGGCGGTATTTGCCATGCATCTGCCATGGGACAGGCTCGATGTCGTGACATGGTCGTGGCAGAAAGTGCTCGGCGGCGAAGCCGCGCACGGCATGATTGCGCTGTCTCCGCGCGCCGTAGAACGCCTGACCAATTATACTCCTTCATGGCCGCTGCCCAAGATTTTCCAGATGACCAAAGGCGGCAACATGATTGATGGCATCTTCAAAGGTGAAACCATCAACACCCCGTCCATGCTTTGCGTTGAAGACGCGATTGACGGGCTGAAATGGACCGAATCGCTCGGCGGTCTCTCCGGGCTGGTATCGCGTTCGGAATCCAACCTCGTTGCCGTTGAGCAGTGGGTAGCCGGTTCCGACTGGGCGGCGTTCCTCGCCGAAGACCCGAGGATTCGCTCCTGCACCTCGATCTGTCTCAAGATTGTCGATCCGTGGTTCACGGCGTTATCAGCGGAAGCGCAGGCCGAAACCGCCAAGAAAATCGCATCACTGCTTGAAAAAGAGAAGGTCGCCTACGATATCGGTGCCTACCGCGATGCTCCCCCGGGCTTACGTATCTGGGGCGGTGCAACCGTAGAAACCAACGACATCAAAGCACTCTTCCCATGGCTCGATTGGGCATGGGGCGAAGTCAAAAACAGCGCAGCGAAAGCTGCATAACCTTTTAATCGTCATTCCCGCGAAGGCGGGAATCTAGTTTGAAAAAATACTATGAAAAGTAAAATTGTATTATTGTTATTCAGTATATTTTTATCTGGGTGCGCCAGCCAAATTATGCAAGGCTATGTGGGGCAGCCTATTCAAAATGTTATGTTGGATTACGGGCCGCCGATGAACGCATTTGATATGCCTGACCGCACTCGTGTTTTTCAGTGGGGTAAAACCAGCTCCTATACTACACCCACACAGATTACATCGTATGGTACAGGAAATGCCTCACAGTACGGAAATCATGCAACTGCGTGGACTACAACAAACAGCACAATTACAGGTGGGCAGACTACAACTAGCACTTGCGTTTATAATCTTTTTACGCAATGGGATAAAAAGCAGAAAACCTATTTTGTAACGGGTTTTAGGCCACCCAGTTTAATGTGTGAGTAAAATAATATCTGGATTCCCGCCTTCGCGGGAATGACGGAAAAGAAGAACGGTAAATAAGATAATGACTAAAGATGACAAGGAAAAGAAAATGCCTAAAGTTCTGATAGCCGATAAGTTAAGCGCACAAGCCGTGGATGTATTCAAGCAGCGCGGCGTACAGGCCGACATCAAAACCGGGATGACGCCGGAAGAGTTGCTCAAAGTCATCAACGAATATGATGGCGTCGCTGTGCGCTCCGCTACCAAAATCAATGCTGCCGCGCTTAAAGCGGGCACGAGGCTGAAAGTGGTTGGCCGTGCCGGTATCGGTGTCGATAACGTCGATGTTCCTGCCGCCACCGCCCATGGCGTTGTGGTGATGAACACCCCGTTCGGCAACTCGGTCACCACTGCCGAACATACCATTGCGCTGATGATGAGCCTTGCCCGCCAGATTCCGCTGGCCAATGCCTCGACCCATGCCGGTAAATGGGAAAAGAATGCTTTTATGGGCGTGGAACTCGCCGGTAAAACTCTTGGCCTCATCGGCTGCGGCAATATCGGTTCCATCGTGGCTGACCGCGCGCAAGGGCTGAAGATGAAAGTCATCGTTTCCGACCCGTTCCTGTCCAAAGAACGCGCTGAACAGATCCATGTCGAGAAAGTAGAACTCGGTGATTTACTCAAGCGCGCCGATGTCATCACGCTGCACACGCCGCTGACCGATTCCACCCGCAATATTCTGAATTCGGAAACGCTTGCCATGTGCAAAAAAGGCTTCCGCATCATTAATTGCGCACGCGGCGGTCTCGTCAATGAAGCCGATCTCAAAGCAGCCATTGAATCAGGCCATGTCGCCGGTGCGGCTTTTGACGTATTCGAAGAAGAGCCTGCCAAAGCCAACGTATTATTCGGCCTGCCGCAGGTGATCTGCACGCCGCATCTCGGCGCATCGACCACGGAAGCGCAGGAAAACGTCGCCGTTCAGGTCGCCGAACAGATGGCTGATTACCTGACCACGGGCGCCGTTACCAACGCGCTTAATATCCCGTCCATGTCGGCGGAAGACGCCGCCAAGCTGAAGCCGTATTTGTCGCTGGCCGACCAGCTCGGAAGCTTCGCCGGACAGCTCACGGAAACGGGCATCAAGCAGGTAAAGATTGAGTATGAAGGCAATGCCAGCAAACTCAACACCAAGCCGCTGACCGCCGTAGCGCTCAAAGGCCTGCTGGCTCCGGTCATTGAAGGCGTCAATATGGTCAACGCGCCGGTGATTGCCAAGGAACGCAATATCGATGTCAGCGCTACCAGCCATGACCGCGCTGGCGATTACCAGACGCTCATCCGCATTACGATTGTCACCGAAAAGCGCACCCGCACCGTATCGGGCACGTTATTCGCCGATCATCCGCGTATTGTGGAAGTCAATGGTATCAAGCTGGAAGCGGGCCTCGGCAAGCATACGCTCTACATCAACAATGACGACAAGCCGGGCTTTATCGGCGCGCTCGGCACCGTGCTGGGCAAGGCGAAAATCAACATCGCCTATTTCCATCTGGGCCGTAACGAAGCGGGCTCGGAAGCGATTGCGCTGGTGGAAGTCGATCAGGCATTGCCTGCCGACGTGCTCGCCGAAATTTCGAAACTGCCAAGCGTGAAACAGGCTAAAGTATTACAGTTCTAGTCCCATGCAGATGAAACTGTTTTACGCTCCGCTTTCTCCCTATGCGCGCAAATGCCGCGTGGTGGTGATCGAGAAAAAACTCGAAGATAAGGTGGAGCTGGTGAACGTCGCGCCGCTGGAAAACCCGCCGGAGTTGCTGGCCGCCAATCCGCTGGCAACGGTGCCGTCGCTGGTAACGCATAAGGGTAAAATGTTCTGCGAAAGCCCGGTCATCTGCGAATATCTCGATTCACTTTCCAATGAGCCTGCCTTGATTCCGGTGGAATCGGCCCATCGTTTTGACGCGCTGGCGCTGGCAGCGCTTGCCGATGGCATCATGGATGCAGCGGTTTCCTGTGTCATGGAAAGCCGCAGGCCCGAAGAAAAGCGTTCTGCCGAATGGGTGGAACGCAAGGAAAGTGCTATTAAGCGCACCATCGCCCTGATTGCCCATCGCAAGTTCGTGACTGATACGGTATTCGACATCGGTATCATCAATGTGGTGGTGGCGCTGAACTATGTCAGTTTCCGCCTGCCGCATATTGACTGGAAGAAAGATTATCCTGTGCTTGCAGGGTGGTACGACGCCATATCCACACGCCCATCCTTTGCCGCTACTGCCCCGGTAGCCTGAAACGGAGTCCTATGACTGCAGGCAATGCGCAGATTCGGCTGGATACATGGCTGAGTCCACGCGCGCAGATGCCGACGCAGGACGACTGGGCGATTACCGCCGATGTTGCGCATATCATCATTTCGCATATTGCAGAAAAACGCCCCCGCCTGATCATGGAGCTGGGTAGCGGATATTCCACGCTGGTCATTGGTTATGCCTTGCAGCGTGCAGGTAGCGGCAAGCTGGTGTCGGTGGAGCATAATAAAAAATTCCATGAACGGAGCGTGCAGCATGTGCGCGATCACGGGCTTGAGGATGTGGTAGAGGTCTGGCATTGCCCCCTGATGCCGTGCCTGAAAGTCAGGCCTCAGCAGGTGTGGTACGATATCCCGCTACAGAAACTGGCAAGTACGATTGACCTGCTGATAGTCGATGGCCCGCAGAGCGGCCTGGGCCCGCAGATACGCTATCCCTCTGTCCCCGCGCTGTGTGAAATATTTTCACCGGACGTGACTATTCTGGTCGATGATGCCAGCCGCCCCGACGAAAAAAAAATCGTGCAACGCTGGCTTGCAGAGAATCCCGAATTCACGCACGAATTCATTGCGACAGAAAAGGGTACATCCATCCTGCGCCGGAGAGCCTGATGAACATTATTACTTTTTCAGGCCATAAACAAAAGATCGCTGAATTTAAGGCGAGCAATATAAACTTTGTGCGCCAGGACGGTGGTCTGTTGCTCACCGCCGAGGGGGAGATGCTGTTTCAGGATACGCCGTCGGTGGAAAATATGCTGGCCAGCGCCGAGCCGTATCATGTCACCATCGAAAAAGATGGCGAGACAGTGATAGACCAGCCCTTCAGGCTTACCTTCTATACGTTAGAACCAGACGCACTTGCCGTGTTGCTGCAGTAGTTGCGGTTAAGCACTACTCCATGAACTGACCGCCATTGATCGAGAGCGTTTCACCGGTGATGAAGGAGGCGTGGTCTTCAGCGAGGAAGAGCACGGCGCGGGCGATTTCGTCCGGTTCGCCGAGGCGGCCGACGGGGATACCGGCGAGGATGATTTTCATTACATCTTCCTTGATCGCCTTGACCATGTCCGTGGCGATATAGCCCGGAGCAATGGCGTTTACCGTGATGCCGCGCGCGGCGGTTTCACGGGCCAGCGCTTTGGTGAAGCCGAAGATACCGGCCTTGGCTGCCGAGTAGTTGGTCTGGCCGAACTGGCCGAGCTGGCCGTTCATGGAGCTGATATTGATGATGCGGCCGAACTTGTTGTCGCGCATGGAATCGAGCACGGCGCGGGACATGTTGAATGCCGAGGTGAGGTTGGTGGCGATAACGGTATTCCAGCTATCCGGGGTCATTTTGTGCATGGCGCCGTCGCGGGTGATGCCGGCATTGTTGACAAGGATCTCGATCGGGCCGCCGAATTCAGCGGCAACCACTTTCGCGCCCTGCTGGCAGGCTTCATAGTCGCTGATATCCCATTTATAGGTCTGGATGCCGGAAACCTTCATAAATTCCTTGGCATCTTCGTCGCGGCTGGCGTAGCTGGCGGCCACTTTGTAGCCTGCGTTCTTGAGGGCCAGTGAAATGGCGGCGCCGATACCGCGGGTGCCACCGGTTACTAATGCTATTCTTGCCATAGTATGTTCCTTATGTGAGATCTTATGGTTTGATTGGAATATCAATTGTGGAGCAGGCATTGGCGGCGCAGATGATTTTGAAGTCGCGCACACAATTTGCTTTCTTTGTCATAACAGGTTGACAGGCGCTTACGCGCTTTCCCCGGTAGTCGTCATATTCTCTCTGGACACTCGTGTTGGCCAGCCTGATTTTACTCATCACCAGCAGGGGCAGGCAGCGCTCATTTAATACAAAGCAGTCTTCCTTGCTTTTGCAGGGGCTTTGCAACGATTCTGAAAATGTCTCGAAGGCGCTGGAGGCCTTAGCGCAGGGGTCTTCCTCGCTGTAGGCCACCGTTGAAGAAGCCATAAATGCAATGATGCCGATGAAGGTACTGTATCCAAAAGTGCTCTTCATAAAAGACTCCCAGTTTAGTTGCGTTCCAAGCACATAGCGACACCCATGCCGCCACCGATACAAAGCGTAGCAATAGCTTTTTTCGCATCACGCTTGCCCATTTCATAGAGCAGGGTGGTGAGTACGCGTCCGCCCGAAGCGCCGACCGGATGGCCGATGGCGATAGCACCGCCATTGACATTGACCTTGCTTAAGTCCCAGCCCATTTCACGGTTGACGGCGATGGCCTGCGCCGCGAAGGCTTCGTTGGCTTCGATAAGGTCTAAGTCCTCATGTTTCCAGCCTGCTTTTTCCAGCGCTTTACGGCTGGCGTAAATCGGGCCTACGCCCATGATGGCGGGATCGACACCGGCATGCGCCCACGATTTGATGGTGGCTAGCGGCTTCAGGCCGCGCTTTTCGGCATCCTTGCGTGTCATCAGCATGACTACCGCTGCACCGTCATTGATCGAAGAGGCGTTACCGGCGGTCACCGTACCCTCTTTGTCGAAAGCGGCGCGCAGTTTGGCGAGCCCTTCGATGGTAGTGTCGCCGCGCGGGCCTTCATCGGTATCGACCGTAACGTCGCCTTTTTTGCTCGGGATAATGACCGGTACGATCTCGTCTTTAAAGCGCCCTTCCTTGATGGCGGCGGATGCTTTGAGCTGCGAGGCGAGGGCGAATTCATCCTGTTCCTGACGGGTGATGCCGAATTTCTTGGCAACATTTTCAGCGGTCACACCCATATGGATGTTGTGGAACGGGTCTACCAGCGCATCATAGAGCATGGTATCAACCATAGTGGCGGAGCCCATTTTCACGCCGCTGCGAAGCGGTATGGCGTGCGGGGACTGGCTCATGCTTTCCTGACCGCCGGCGATGACAATGCTGCTGTCGCCGGTTTTGATCGCCTGATAGCCGAGGCAGACAGCACGAAGGCCGGAGCCGCAGAGCTGGTTCATGCCCCATGCCGGGGTTTCTTTTGGGATGCCTGCATCGAGGGAGGCGCGGCGTGCCGGGTTCGGGCCGCAATGGGCGGTGAGAATCTGGCCAAGAATGACTTCGGAGACATCAGCGCCGGGAACATTGGTGCGCTTCAGCGTTTCCTTGAGTACCGTTTCACCCAGCTTATGGGCGGAAAGACCGCTTAACGTGCCGTTGAAAGAACCGATTGCGGTGCGCACCGCGCTGACGATAACAACATCATTCTCAGAAGCCATATAACTCTCCATGTGATAATAGGAGCCATGTATTTAGGTAGCTGAGGGCTGATTGTCCAGTTTTTTCTATGCAATCTGCGGGTTGTATGTGCCTGATACATAGATTCTTTGCGTTTCTTTGGTTTGTGCATCGCACAAAGGCCATTTTTTTTACGGAATCTTTACGCGGATAGTTTACTTTGATTAACAAAATAGCGCTTTTGCAAGGAAGGGTTCTTATGGTCCACATAAATGACAAAGCGAAGCCAACCACACCGGAAAAAAGACGTAACACCGCAAAATATGCCGATGCGGTAGGTGCCGGTCGCGAGAATGAGCTCGCCAATATTATAGGGCAGATTATTTGTGAAGCCGGGGAAATGATTGGACAACAGACGGTCTCATACAAAAAACAATGGCGCACCGATGATGCATCATCGGTAGCAGTGGTTCGTGACGTTGCCGAGCAGGCGTTGGGCAGAGATGGTTCACATTATTATGATGAAAGCCTTAACCGGCAGACCTATGACCAGTACAGGGATATGCGCGGACGCTATACGCGCATGTTAACTGAAGGTGGGTTGCTTGACGGCAGGGAGGCAAACGCAATGGTTGCCGACATCGTGCATAATCAACTCTGCGCAAAAGAAGAAGAACTCGCCAAACGGAAGCCAACGGTACGCGGCGGCTGATCAGGCCGCTTTTTCATCATCCATATTGAGATCGGAAATCCACGGCTGGCCGGGGATGACATCCTGACGGCCGATAGAAATGTAATGGAACCCGTGTTTCATCATGTCCTGACGCTTGTAGATATTGCGCAGGTCTATCACCAGTGGCGATTTCAGCAGTGATTTTACCTTCTTAAGCTCAAGGCTTCGGAATTCGTTCCATTCGGTGAGGATAACGACGCCGTCGGCATCCTGCATGGCGTCGTAGGCATTCTTGCACCAGACAATAGTGCCGGAAAGCACTTTGGCGGCTTCCTTCATGCCATGCGGGTCATAGGCGCGGATGATGGCACCGGCTTCCTGGAGCATCGGGATGATGACAAGGCTCGCGCCTTCGCGCATATCGTCGGTACCCGGCTTGAAGGTGAGGCCGAGAATGGCGATGGTCTTGCCTTTGACGTCGCCGTCAGCGGCAGCAATGATCTTTTCGGCCATGCGCTTCTTGCGGCTGTTGTTGCTTTCAATAATAGCGTCCACAATCCTGACTTCGCAGCCGTGGCTGCGTGCCATCTGGCGCAGTGCCATCGTATCTTTTGGGAAGCATGAGCCACCGTATCCGGGGCCGGGCTGGAGGAATTTTTCGCCGATGCGGTAATCCATGCCGACGCCCTTGGCGACGTCGCGGATATTGGCGCCGGTCTTTTCGCAGAAATCGGCCACTTCATTGATCATCGCGATACGGGCGGCGAGCATACTGTTGGTGACATACTTGATGGTTTCAGCACTTTCAAACGTGGTAAAAAACAAATACGCGCCGTTGAGGCAGACCGGCTCGTAGAGCTTGGAAATAACCTCTTTGGCCCGCTTGGAATCAATCCCGACGACAATGCGTTCCGGCGACATGAAATCTTCCACGGCGGCACCTTCGCGCAGGAATTCGGGGTTGGAGGCGACATCGAAATCGGCATCCGGGTTTAGTTCCGCAATAAGCTTGGTAATTCGGCGGTTGGTGCCTACCGGCACGGTCGATTTGGTAATCACCAGCGTGCGCTGCTTCAGCGCTTTGGCAATATCTTTGACAGCGGCATCGAAATGGGTGAGGTCCGGCAGTCCGTCGGTAGCGCCTTGCGGCGTGCCTACCGCGATAAAGACGACATCGGCCTGACCTACCGCCTGCACCAGATCGGTGGAGAAGGAGAGGCGGCCCGCCTTGCGGTTGTTTTCGACCAGCTTTTCAATGCCCGGTTCAAAGATCGGCATGATTTGCTGCTGTAACTTGGCAATTTTATCGCCGTCTTTATCGACACAGGTGACTCGAAAACCGAATTCCGAAAGACATACCCCGGTGACGAGACCGACATAGCCCGTACCAATCACTGCTATTTGCATATGTTACTCTTTGAAAAATTACAGACCACTGCGTTTATATACCTGTTCCAGCTCTTTTGTCATGCGCGCACGGATATCGGCGCGCTCAAGGGCGTAGGCGACGTTGGCGGCCACGAACCCGACCAGCGATCCGCAGTCATAGCGCGTGCCTTCAAAGCGGTAGCCAAAGACGTCTTTGGGCCCGATCATCCGGTTGATGGCGTCGGTAAGTTGAATTTCACCGCCCGTGCCCGGTTTCTGCTTGTCGAGGATATTGAATACCTCCGGCTGGAGAATATAGCGGCCAATGATGGAAAGGGTGGAAGGTGCGTCGGCGGGGGCAGGTTTTTCCACCAGTCCCTTTGCTTTGACCAGATGCGCATTATTGCTTTTGGCTTTGGTGTCGATATCGACAATACCGTAGCTGCCGGTGTTCTCGCGCGGGATATCCATGACGCCCAGTATATTGCCGCCGGTTTCGCTATAGGATTCGACCATCTGCTGCAGGCAGGCTTTCTTGGACAGCACCATGTCGTCGGCAAGGATGACGGCAAACGGCTCATCGCCGACCAGATGGCGGGCGCACCATACCGCGTGGCCGAGGCCCATCGGTTTTTGCTGGCGCGTAAAGCAGACATTGCCTGCTTCGGGTAACCAGTCGCTGGTGAGCTCGAGTTCTTTATCTTTGTGCTTGGTGGTTAAGTGGCTTTGCAGCTCATACATGTGATCGAAATGGTCTTCGATGGCGTGCTTGTTGCGCCCGGTCACGAAAATAAATTGCTCGATACCGGCAGCTTTGGCTTCCTCAAAAGCATAATGGATCAGTGGTTTATCAACAACCGGGAGCATTTCCTTGGGCATTGATTTGGTCGCAGGAAGAAAGCGGGTGCCAAGGCCGCCAACGGGAAATACAGCTTTTCTGATCTTTGGGCGCGATGTGCTCTGGGTCATAATATTCACGTCTGTTTGTGCAGCAGATAGACGCAAAACGAACGAAAAGTCAAAGGATTTAGGGAAGCTTACCTATATGGTTAACATCCGGAATGACTTCGATTTGTCACGGTTCCTTAACCAAATCTTAACAAATTGGGCGCGCTTTTTAGACTATACTGTCCTCGTCAATGAGTGTGTTTAACGAGCTATAAGGAACCGTATTATGACCGAAGAACTTCAGGCACAATCCCGAGAATTCCAGGCCCAGAGGGGTGAAATCCAGCAATTTATTGCCGGTGGTGGTGGCAAGGATATTAAAAAGCAAGTTGAACAGGTATCAGCAGCAATGGTTGGCATACGGGCCGGTGTAGCTAAATTTTTATCCAGCGGAAAAACAATGGACCCTACGAATATGGATATTGACGGCATTGATAGTGCCGGTTTGGAGAGTGCTACCTATAAGGATACCTATCGCACCAAACAGGGTAGGATTAAACCCATTCTGGAGGGACAGGGTAGTCATCTGGTCCCGGAAACAAATCTGGATACCATACCTGCGCTTTTAGACAAGCTGGCGCAGGATACGGCCCCCTTTAATAACACCGAGCGCAGAGCCCTTGGCAATCTGAGCTATACCATTACGCAGACCAAGTATTTACTGACAAACGCCATTACAACGCATGACGGGGACAGGGATGGCCCCATTACCAGCGAGATGGCTGTTGCCGCGCATAAGGCGCTGCATGTCATTGAAAAGGACATAGATCCCAAACTCGAGCAGATGCAGGATAAGCTGGTGGCGTTTGAACAAAGCTACCGCGTGCGCCATGGCAATACGGCATACCTTGATTTCCTTGCCGAGCTGAAGCCGGAACCGGTGGCAAAAAAACCCTCCCGCTCTGGTTTCATGCCGAAGGCAGGTTATATCGCCACCGCTTTAGGCGGAGCAATACTGGGGGGGCGGCGCCGTGGAGGGGTATCACCAGATAATGGATCGCCCGAATAATGGAGCAAATGTCAGGACCTATGACCCGGAAAAGGAAAAACAGGAATTCCGCAAGAGATTGGAAGCCGAAGGCGGTGACCGCCCGAGAGAAGGGGAAAAAGGACCCGGAGCGGTACGGTAAGGCCCGTATAAGGCAAGTTATTAGAAGATTTACCGGGGGATACGGCGTCGGGCGCCTTATCCCCCGTATTTGTCCGGGCACTCCTTGGTTTTTCCATAGTTTATGCTTGACAGGGGCGGCTTCGCGTATATGTTATTCGCCTCTTAGAATCAAAGGATATCACCATGGCCAAGAAGAATATTGTATTGATAAAACTGCTCAGCTCCGCTGATACCGGTTTTTATTATGTAGCGAAGAAAAACCCGAAAAAGCAGACCGAAAAGCTGAAGTTCAATAAGTATGACCCGGTCGTGCGCAAGCATGTCGTGTTCAACGAAGCCAAAATTAAATAGTAACCTGTCATGGGTGACTCAGTGGCTTCTTCCGAAAAAGAAGCGGTAAACGCTAAGACCGAACTGGCTCAGATTCCTGCCGACCAGACGCCTTACGAATTATCCCCGGAAAAGATGATGATGGATAACCTGTTTATCCTCGGCATGCTTTTCTTCATTTTCTACTTCATTCTGATTCGCCCCCAGCAGAAGCGTATCAAGATTCAGCGCGACATGATGAAAGCCCTCACCAAGGGTAACCGTGTCATGACGACCGGCGGTATCATCGGTACGATCACCAAGCTGGAAGGCGACGATATTCTCGTAGTTGAAATTGCCCAGGGTGTGAAGGTACGTATCGCCCGCTCCGCAGTGGCGGAAGTGATGAGCGATAAATCCCCCGGCGAAAGCGCTAACGACAACTAATGCTGCATTTTCCCCGCTGGAAAATCCTTCTGATAGCGGGTTCCTGCCTGTTATTCGTCCTGCTGGCCATTCCCAGTTTTTTAAGCGAAAGCACCCGTAACAAAATACCCGACTGGCTTCCCAAGCGCGCGGTCAGTCTCGGCCTCGATCTGCAGGGCGGTTCGCAGTTACTGCTGGAAGTGGATTTCGACGCATTCACGCGCGAACAGCTTGCCAACCTTGTCGATGAAATACGCACGCGCTTCCGCGAACTGAAAATCGGTTATCGCGGCCTCGCCGTGTCCGACGGCAAAGTCGTATTCACCATACGCGAAGACAACACCGTAGACGTGAACAAAGCCCTTCAGGAAGTAAGCCCCGATCTCGATATCGAGCAGGCGGACGCATTATCATACAAGGTCGGTTTCAGTGATAAATGGCTTAAAGTAAGCCGTACGCAGGTTATTGATCAGTCGCTGGAAATCGTCAACCGCCGCGTCAATGAATCCGGTACCAAGGAGCCGATCATCCAGCGTCAGGGCGAGAAACGCATCCTGCTGCAGGTACCGGGCCTTGCCGATCCGGAGCATCTGAAAAATCTGCTCGGGCGCACCGCCAAAATGACGTTCCATATGGTTAATGAGGGGGTCCCTTCTGAAGATCTGGCCCGTGGCCTCGTTCCGCCGGGCACGCGCATTATCCCCGGTGATGAGCGCCATGGCCGCGATGGAGATGGCCCGCGCAAATACGCCGTATACTCGCGCGTTGAATTGTCCGGCGATATGCTGACCAATGCCAGCACCACCTATGACGGGCAGGACGGCCAACCGGTCGTGGCCTTCCGTTTCAACGCCACCGGCGCCCGCAAGTTCGGCGACATTACGACGCAGAATGTCGGCAAACTATTTGCCATCGTTCTCGATAACAAGGTCATCACCGCGCCGGTCATCCGCTCGCCGATTTTAGGTGGAAGCGGTATTATCAGCGGCGGGTTTACGGTTGAGTCGGCTAACGACCTATCCCTGCTGCTGCGTGCCGGGGCATTGCCTGCGCCGCTCAAGATTGTGGAAGAACGGTCGGTCGGCCCGAGTTTGGGCGCGGACTCGATTGCCGCAGGCACCAAGGCATCGGTCATCGGCATTGCACTGGTGGTCATTTTCATGGTGGCGTTTTACGGCCTGTTCGGTTTTTTCGCCGACATCGCCATGATCATCAATGCGTTCATGACGCTGTCATTGCTGGCGCTGTTTGAAGCGACACTAACCCTGCCGGGCATCGCCGGTATCGTGTTGACGGTGGGGATGGCGGTGGATGCCAACGTGCTGATTTACGAGCGCATGCGCGAAGAAATGCGCAATGGAAAATCGCCTTATGCGGCGGTTGAAGACGGCTTCCGCCTTGCGTTCGGCACTATTTTCGACAGCCATGTCACCACGCTGGTGGCGGCGTTGATTCTGTATGAATTCGGCACGGGTTCAGTCAAGGGGTTTGCGGTGACGCTGGCCATCGGCATTGTCTGTTCGCTCTATACTGCCGTGCTGGTGACGCGCCTCATGGTCGTGACCTGGCTGCACAAGGCCCGCCCAAAAACGCTGCCGCTTTAGCGTCCTCAGGGGAGTTTCTCGATATCATCATCCGCCGGGGCGAGCGGATTTACCTTGAGCTCAGGAAGCGCTACAGGGCAATACTCCCTGAAGAGGTTATATACCGCCAATGCTTTGGTACTGGGCAAGATAGCGGTGGGATCGCTGAGATATTCTGTCGGCGGATCATAGGCAGCCTCCGTAGTGCAGGAAGTATCGGCATGGGCAGATGTTGCCTGAAGCAGGACTGATGCCATCACGATTGCGCTCATTTTTTTCATAGTGTCTCCTCTAATTACTCCCCCGTCTATTATAGTTAATATTTATTAATAATTAACTAATGCGGATGGCGGCTGATGGAGAGAAAATAAAATAATAACAATATATTACAGTATGCCAAAATATATTCTTTATAGAGTGAGCGTATTGGTTTATGGAAAACAGGCAACTATCAATAAGTGGTCATAAAGCATGGACATCACGCCGCTGGTTCCCAAGGGCAGGCAGGTTCTCACCGGCTATGGTGCCGGTGGTTTCAAGATCAATAACGAATTTGTCGGTGGTTCCATCCTGTTGTTTGCGGAAGGCCATCATGCATGGACTGTTTCTGACGCTTCGCAGATTTCCGCGTTTACCTTGCAGCCGGTGCTGGAATCGGAGCCGCATATAGAGCTTCTCCTGATCGGTACAGGCAAATCAATGGCGATGCTGGACAACACACTCCGCCCGCTGCTGAAAAGCAAGGGCATTGCCGTTGAGGTCATGGACACGGGCGCGGCGTGCCGCACCTATAACGTATTGCTGGCGGAAGAGCGTCGCGTTGCCGCAGCGTTGATTGCTGTCTAATTATTGTTTGGCGACGCGCAGGCTTCCAAAAATCCCGTCTTTTTCATCGTTGGGGCCAGCGGCAAAATAAAGTGCAGTGCTGTCGCCAAGGCTTGCGCCGTTGCCGAACATCAGGCCCCAGATTTTATCAATGACCACCGGCTTGCCCTTGGCATTGCGCATAACATCCGTGAAGCGGCGCGTTTGGGGATCGAATGCGGCAATGGTGCCATCGCCGAAATTACTGACCAGCAATTGGCCGGACAATGCGCCAAAACCAGCCGGTGCGAATGACAGCCCCCACGGCGCACTTAAATGCCCGCCATCGTCCCAGACCGCTACGAGCTTGCCGTCCTCGGTGAATTCGGCGAGGCGTCCCATGCCGGGCTTGGAAGTATCTTCTTCCCCTGCGAACAGTTCATCTCTTTTGCATGTACCCTTTTTGATTTCAGCTTTGGGACAAGCTTGCGTCTTGGCATAGGCCACGAACACATGATGGTCGCCGCCGGGCGTGGTCAGTGCCTGAATATTGAAAGGTGCATATTCGCCGGGATCGACTTTACCGTTTTTATTATCGTCAAACGGCATGTCGAAGGTGACGTCATCGTCTTTGAACTTGCCGTTGAACACCTGAATATCGGGATTCACGCCGAAATTGGCGGCATAGAGGCGGTCATAATCATGGCTGATGGCGAGGCCGAAAAACTGTGCGCCGTCTTCGGAAGCATCAACCACCACAATCGCCTCACCCGGGCGGACAAAGCTGCCATCGAGTTTCTTATGTTCTGTCCATGCGGAAATAAGGCCGCCATCACTGGCAAACAGGAATTTAGCCGGATGCACGAATGCCTCGAAGCCTTCCACCTGCTGAGCGATTTCGAAATTGTCCTTGCTGTCGTTGAAGACAGTGCCGGTGGCGAATTTATCCTTGCCGCCCACGGGCAGCTTTACGATTTTCAGCTCATCCTGAAACAATGTCTGTAATTTGGCGTCGGAGGAGGTCTGAACGTCACCCACATACTCGATACTGGTATCCTTTGCGGTAACCCAGAAATGCCCGCCGGCACCGGCAGGCCGATTCGACAGGCCCCATGCGTTGATCATGGTGCGGTCGACATGGAGGGTGGGTTTGTATTTGGGCTTATTCGCTACGAGATTCGTAATCGTATAGGTATTGGCGGCATCCTCCGCGTATACCGGCGAACATAATAGGCTGGACATCAGAAGGGCAGAAATAGCAGCCGTTATTCTCATCGCTAGAGCTCCATGGGTATGAAGCTCTAGCTATAATGAGAATGATTCGCAACCGCCAGCGGTTTTTTATCCGAGATTTTTCTCAGCAAAATCCCAGTTCACCAGCTTGTCGAGGAAAGTCGTGATGTAATCGGGGCGGCGATTCTGGAAATCCAGATAATAGGCATGTTCCCACACATCCATGGTCAGCAGGGCTTTCTGGCCATGCACCATGGGCAGATCGGCGTTGCCGGTCTTGGTCACTTTAAGTGTGCTGCCATCGAGTACCAGCCATGCCCAGCCGCTGCCGAACTGCGTGGTACCGGCGGTCTTGAACGCTTCCTTGAACTTATCGAGGCTGCCGAAATCCTTGTCGATCTGCGTTGCCAGCTTGCCTTTCGGTGCGCCGCCGCCGTTTGGCTTCATTGAGTTCCAGTAAAAAGTATGGTTCCAGACCTGCGCGGCATTGTTGAAAATGCCTGCCTTGGCCGGATCCTTGGATGATTGCATGATGACTTCTTCAAGCGTAGCGCTGGCCAGCGGCGTGTCCTTCACCAAATTATTCAGGTTGGTGACATAGGTCTGATGGTGCTTGCCATAATGGAACGACAATGTGTTGGCGGTGATATGTGGCTCCAGCGCATTCTGTGCGTAAGGGAGCGGGGGAAGGGTGAAGCTCATACTGTCCTCTTTTTTAGCGGGTTGCATAGTATCCTCTTTGGTTAGAGTTGACGATTTCGTACCGGCAAAGGCAGTGGAAACCAACTGGCTGGCGGCGGCCAGCACGGTCACCGTGGCGACGCTTTTGCAGAACTGGCGCCGGGATGTGTCCATAGTGCCTTTAGCCTCTCGATTTCCTTGAGAAACCTATGTATGCTGACTAGGGTTAAAATTCAATGAGGAAACGACATTGCGGCCGACATTATCCTATTGCGGGCAGGAAGTACATACACACGACTATGACCGTTTTTTGCTCAGCCTGTTCATTTCGGCCAGTAAGCGCGAACTGTTCCTGAGCATTTACGCACTGAATATCGAGCTGGCGCGTATCCGCGGCATGGTCAGCGAAGAGATGATCGGCCATATCCGCCATGCCTGGTGGCAGGAGGCGGTTGACGGACTGTATGCCGGGACGCCGCCGCGTGGGCAGCCGGTATTAGAGGCCTTAGCGCCACGTATTACCGCCGGGGATATTCCCAAAGAATTGCTGATGCCGGTGCTGGAAAGCTACCGCGACCATTTCCCCGGCGCGCCGCCTTGTCTTGACCAGACGCTGGCGCAACTGACCCTTGCCCTGATACGAAAACACTGCCCGCAGTCGGAAGCGGCGTGGATGCGTGCGCAACAACTCATTACCCGCCACCGGCTGCGTCACGGTCAGCGGAAAAACGGCTGGCTGAGCGTCAGGCTGCTCTGGTCAGGTATGTCACCGCCTCGGCATTCAGCTGCGGCGTAGAGGCAGCGATGACGCGGCCATCGCAGGCCAGCGTTACGGGATTGCCATCCCAGTCGGTAAACACGGCCCCGGCGCCTTCCAGCACCGGCTTTAGCGCGCAGAAATCATACTGCTTCAATCCGGCATCGATCACCATGTCGTTATGCCCGCTGGCCAGCATGGCGTAAGCATACGCATCGCCGCCGAGCACGGTATTGATGCATTGCGTACGCACGGTGTGAAATATCTGGAGCTGGGACGGCGTGAAATAATCAATGG
>Ga0163144_10006594_pt1 | contig 25574 bp, 14 predicted proteins | sample OliLak19BULKMAT1_FD_123175 | JGI IMG/M metagenome (GOLD analysis project Ga0163144, IMG submission 123175) | Freshwater microbial mat bacterial communities from Lake Vanda, McMurdo Dry Valleys, Antarctica - Oligotrophic Lake LV.19.BULKMAT1 | ecosystem: Environmental > Aquatic > Freshwater >... | reverse complement strand
CGGATCCGATCCGCCAGGCGCAAGACTTGTATCGGATTCTTGTTCCCGAAGGATTGCGAAAGGAACTGGATCAACGCGGTATCCGCCATATCATGTGGTCATTGGATGGAGGTCTGCGGTACTTGCCGATGGGAACGCTTCATGACGGCACCCAATACCTGGCGTCGCAGTACCGCCACTCCCTTTATGGGCCCGCAAGCGGCGAACGGTTGACGGCGGCGGTTCCGCGGACGTGGACGGGGATCGGATTCGGGGCGCCGGAAGGCGGTAAGGGGTACGCCGCGTTGCCGGCCGTCACGGAGGAACTGGCGGGGATTTTTGGGGCGAAGGCCGGAGCCCGGCCGGTGCAAGGCCCGGGCCTGCTGAACAAGCAGTTCACACGGAAATCACTGCTGGAACACGCCTGCGAATGCAACCTGGTTCATATTGCCTCGCACTTTGCGTCCCGGCCCGGGGGACCGGAGAACTCGAAGCTGCTGCTCGGGGATGGATCGGAAATTAGCCTCGCGGAGATGGACGCCGTGCCAGGGTTGTTCGATGGCGTGGACCTTGTAACGTTGTCGGCCTGCCAGACTGCGTTGGGCAACCAGACGGGGGATGGACTTGAGATCGACAGCCTCGCGAACGTGATGCAGCGGCTGGGCGCGAACGCGGTGCTGGCGAGTTTGTGGAGCGTGAATGACCGGTCGACTGCACTGTTCATGCAGGAATTCTATAAAGTCCGGCAATCGGCGCCGGGAATGACGAAGGCGGAGGCGCTGCAGCGGACGCAAGCGGCGATGATGGAGGGGAAGATTCAGGGGGACGGGTGCGGGGGGCAGCGGTTAATGGGGTCAGGGAACGCGGAGCGGCCGGTGGCTGCACCGTACGCGTGTGATAAGGAACGGCCGTACGCGCATCCTTATTACTGGGCTCCGTTTGTGCTGATGGGAAATTGGAAATAAACCTGGCGTTGTCAGATTTTGGCGCGCTTTTCCTTATTTATCCCGCATGAAAGCTTTAGAGGAACTCCTACCTATGTTTCTGAAAACTCATCTTTCCCCACTCGCTTCCCGCCTTGGCGCGTGCCTTCTGGCAGCGAGCGCCCTTCTCAACGCACAGGACCCCAGCGCGGCGGCGGCGCGAGACACCTATTGCACGGTTAGAACCGGACCGATTTATCAGGCTCCTAAAGTTGGCATCGCGTTTGCGTTGCCATTTCAGGCCGAAACGGACTTTCCGGTCACGTTGACGGAAGGGGCGAGCGTCCCGTGCGACAGCCCAGCGGCACGCAAAGCGACGTCGGCCTATACGGTTCCCGTCCTGCGGATGGAACTGCTGGGGGCTCGCGGCGCCACTGTAGCCATCCATGCCTTCGGCAAGTCCTATTGGCAATCGGATTGGGAACTCTTCAAACGAAAACGGGCCGCGATGCGGGCGGCGCAGGCGAAAGGCAACGGAGCCATGTCGCACAAAGTCCTATCTGCGTTGGAGCCCGTGCCAACTTCCAGAACCCCCCTGGTATTCATGATGGAGAGTTCCATGTACTTTAGCCGCGGTGCGGCCAGCAATCTGCATTCGATGATCTATTACGCCATGACGGATGAGTATGCCATCGAGATCCGATTGACCGCACCGGATAAATTCTCGTTCGCCGGCGCCACTGACGCGGTGGAGCGGGCATTTATGTGTACGGAGTGTAAGATGCCTCCCCGCTAGGGGGGCTTCTTATTTGGGCGATTCCAGGGTAACGGAGAAGGCTATGCAAAAACTCGTATGTTTCTTACTATTCCCTTTCGCCGCGGTATTGCTGACCGCACAGCAGGCGGCTCCTGACCTTGCAGTGCGAGGAAAGCAGTTGCTGCTGGAAGGGAAAAGGCTGACAGATGAGGACGCCCCCAGCAAGGCGATTCCGCTGCTGCTTGAGGCGCTGCGGATTTTTCGTGCGATTCCGGAGCCGGCGGGGGAGGTGGTTGCGCTCAACAATCTCGGCGCCGCGCACGATGCCGTGGGCCAACGGCCGAAAGCATTGGAGTATTACCAACTGGCGTTACCGCTGCGCCAGCGTTTAATGGACCGGCGGGGGGAGGCTATCACGCGGAGCAACATGGGGCTGATTTACTCTGAAATGAGGCAGCCGAAAGAGGCGCTCGCACAATTTGAACTGGCCCGCGGATTGATAGATCCGGAACGGGATCCGGATGTGATGGCCACAACCCTGAATAACATCGGGAGGGCCAATGAGGACATGGGGGAAAAGGACAAGGCGCTACAGTATTATTCGCAATCCCGGCAGTTGTATCGAGGGTTGCGGAGTCCGGCCGGAGAGGCCAGGACCCTTAACAACATGGGTTCGGTTTGGGACGATTTGGGGGAGAAGCAGAAAGCGCTGGAACATTTCAACGCCGCGATACCGTTATGGCGGGCCGCTCGAAACCGGTCCGGAGAGGCGAACACATTGAACAGCATCGGCCTGGTGTTCGCAACCTTGGGCAACAGGACGAAAGCACTGGAATATTACGATCAGGCGCTACGCATCCTCCAGCAGGCGGAAGATCCAGAAGCGGAGGCAAACGTACGGCATAACGTGGCGGCGGTGCTCTCGGCTCTGGGCGACAAAAAAAGAGCGCTGGAACAGTACACGCTGGTACTCTCGCGGCGGAGGCAGCTTAACGATAGGTATGGCGAAGCAGATACGCTGAACAGCATCGCGGGCGTCTACTACGATTTGTCCGATAAGGCGATGGCGTTGCGAAAGCTCGAGGAGGCACTAACGATCTGGCGGGAGATTTCCGACCGGGCTGGGATGGGCAGGACTCTACACAACATGGGCGGGATTTATAGCGAGTTGGGGAACGCTTTCAAAGGTTTGGATTATTGCCTGCAAGCGTTGCCCTTACGGCGATTTGTCCGGGACAGCGAGGGAGAGGCGTACACGTTTGGCCAACTCGCAGACATCGAAAGCAGCCGAAATCCATCAATGGCGATCTGGTACGCCAAGCAGGCATTGAACACTTTGCAGCGCCTGCGTCAGAACATCAGCGGGCTAAGACTGGAACAGCGCAAGAGCCTGGATGAAAAGATGGGCCCGCGATTTTTGTCGACCGCGGTGCTCCTAGTACGGCAGGAGCGTTTGGCGGAGGCCCAGCAGGTGCTTGACCTGTTGAAAGAGGCGGAGAGCTATCAATATGGCAGGGCGGATAGTACCGCTTACCTTAGCCGGCGGCTTGTGCTGACGGCTCGGGAGCAGCGGATGACTGCAGAGTTTGAAAGTCACGCGAAGCGATTGGAAACGTTGGCGTCGGAGCGGACGGTGACCGGCAATGCCCCTGACAGGAGCGGCAACCAGGGAACGAGGGTTGCGGAACTGGATCGGCAACTTCTTGCGGCCAATGGCGCACTCCGCCGTTCGTTGGAGCAGTCCGCCGCGGCATTCTTTCGCGGACCCGAACGGGCTGATGATTCCTTACAGGTTCCCGAGGCGAACGGGTTGCGCGATCTGCTGCGGCGACTGGGGCAGGGGACCGGGGTCATCTATGCGCTGGCTGCCAAGGACGATTATGCGGCGCTGCTGGTCACCGCGGGGGCCCACAAAGTTTATTGGTCGAAGATCGGCCGCACCGCTTTGAACAAGAAGATTCGGGAGTTTCGAGGCGTATTGCGGAACCCGGGCCAGGATCCGCTCGCAAAGGCGCAGGAGTTGCATAAACTGCTGTTGCCCGATGGATTGAAGGCCCAATTGGGCGCGCAGGGTGTTCGCCATATTATGTGGTCACTGGATGATCAACTGCGTTATCTACCGGTTGGCGCGCTGCACGATGGCAAGGAATACCTGGCTTTTCAGTTCCGGCATTCGCTGTTTTCGCCGGCCAGCGAAAAACGGCTGACAGCCGAAGTGCCGCGGAACTGGGTTGGCGTGGCATTTGGCGCAACACGAGGCGGGAGCGGGTTTAGCCCCTTGCCCGCGGTGAGGGAGGAGTGTGAGAAGATTTTTGGATTCGGCGTGACGAATACCATCCAGGGCCAGTGCAAGCTCGACCAAAACTTTACCAAGGCCGCATTGCTTGACCGCAATTGCCGCTGCAATGTCGTACACATAGCCTCCCATTTTCTATCGCGTCCGGGCACCCCGGCGGATTCTAAGCTACTGCTGGGCGATGGCGGCTTAGTCAGCGTGGCGGACCTCGAAGAGCAGACAACGCTTTTTGACGGAGTGGACCTACTTACCTTGTCCGCTTGCGAGACGGGCCTGAGCAGTTTGACAGACGACGGGCGCGAGATCGACAGTCTGGCGAGCGTGATGGAGCGACTTGGCGCCAAGGCGGTGCTGGCGAGTTTGTGGAGTGTGAATGACCGGTCGACAGCGCTGTTTATGCAGGAGTTCTATAAGGTGCGGCAATCGGCGCCGGGCATGACGAAGGCTGAGGCGCTGCAACGGGCGCAGCGGGCAATGCTGGAAGGACAGATCAAGGGGAACGGATGCGGGCCACCACGCAAGGGGGCTTCGGCAGATGTGGATATGGGTTCGCCGGGCTTCGCCTGCGAGGCTGCCCGGCCGTACGCGCATCCTTATTATTGGGCTCCGTTTGTGTTGATGGGGAATTGGAAATGAGCTGTTAACGATTAAGTTATTTGTGCAGGTCACGCGCCTTTTCTTCGCGGACCACCTTTCCCTCCTGTAAGCAAGGGAAAGGGAAACAAGAATGACTACAATCGTAATGCCGCTCGACGCCACCAACTGGATGTTAGAGCCGGACCAGCTCCGCCAGATGTTCCTGGTCACCGCCGGTTTCTTGATCGTTGCGCAGGCCTGCCGGCTGGTGCTGGGCGCTTGGTAACAAGTTAGGCAGGGCATATGGGTACCGAGTGGCGGCAAAATATTGCCGGACACAGGCGAATGTCGTACACTCCGTTTATCCCGACTTGGCGCTTCCGAGGATTTGGACTAAATATGCGGGCATTCCTTTCGGCAATATTGCTATCGATTTGCGCGGCCGGGGCGGATTATTCCGCGGCCGTGCTGGTGATGCCCTTTCAGGCTGATTCGCAGGAGCAGGTGGATCTCGGGATCGGCATTCACAACTTGCTCGAGAACATGATGCTGCCGCATGGGGGGCTGGAGGAGACGTTGGTTCAATACAGCTCCGCGGCGCTATTTCCGGCTTATCCGGACCTGGCACGCTACCGGATGGGGCGGGGACTGGCCAAGGATGTGGAGTCGCTTTCGCAGCGATGGGTGGTGACTGGGAGGATAGCCGCTGGCCGGCTGGCTGTGACAGTGGTGGACCGGAAGTCCAAGGAGAGCCTGGGCGGCAGTCTCCGATTTGACCCACCTGGCTGGGTGGGGATGCGGCGGGAATTTGCAGCTTTGTTAGTCAAGGCGGGCGTGCCGTGGAACGCGGAACAGAGCCGAGCGATGTTTTGGAGGGAGGATCTTCCGGGGAAGGCGATGGCGCGGATGGGCTCGGGGTTGCGGGGGTACGTCGAGGTCATGTTATACAAGCCGGAGGGGCGTGGATATGAACGGGAGGCGTTTGAGAAGGTGTTTGCGGCTGGTCCGCGTTCGTATCTGGCGGTTAACAACCTGGGATATGCGTACTTCCAACAGGGAGAAACAGCGCGGGCCAAGGAGTTGTTCCGGAAGGCCCTTGAATTGAACAGCGGCGGGATCGACGCGCTGGATGGAATTCTGCAAGCGGCGACGCTGCGTGCGGATGTTTCGGAGTATCTGGACGCCCTGGGAAGGAAGGGGCGGGCGAGGCAGGTCCAAAGTCTCCCCCCCTCCATGCTGAGCGGGGCCGCGGATCGTTGGGCAGCGGTGGGTGATGAAAAGGATGCGAGAAGCGACGAACCTTACTACCGAGGGGCGTTGGTTTTGGCACGAGCCGCTGGGGATCGGAGCCGCGAAGGAACTTTGCTATCAAGACTTGGCGCGTCATTCCTAAATCGGCAACTGTTTCAGCAATCGCTGCCGCTGCTGCTTGAGGCGCTGCAAATTCTGCGTGCGGTGGCGAATCGGAGCGGCGAGGCCGCCACGCTTAATAACATCGGCCGAGTGTACTCCGCGTTGGGGGAGAAGCAGAAGGCGCTGAGCTTCTACGAGCAGGCGCTGCCTCTCTTGCACTCGGCCGGGGAGCGGGGCAGCGAGGCCGCCACGCTTAATAACATCGGCCTAATATACGATGACTTGGGGGAGAAGCAGAACGCGCTGGGCTTCTATGAGCAGGCGCTGCTAATTCTGCGGACCGTGGGGGATGGGGCTGGCGAGGCCACCACGCTTAATGCCATCGGCGTAGTGTACTTTGAGCTGGGGGAGAAGCAGAAGGCGCTGGGTTACTTGGAGCAGGCGCTGCCAATTCTGCGTGCGCTAGGGAACCGGGGCGACGAGGCCATCACGCTCAATGCCATCGGCGCAGTGTACTCTGCGTTGGGAGAGAAGCAGAAGGCGCTGGGCTACTACGAGCAGGCACTGCCAATTCGGCATTCGGTCGGGGATAAGGAAGGCGAAGCCACGACGCTCGATAACATCGGTCAAGTTTACTACGCGTTGGAGGAGAGGCAGAAGGCGCTGAGCTACTTGGAGCAGGCGCTGCTAATTCTGCGGACCGTGGGGGATCGGGGCCGCGAGGCCACCACGCTCAATGCCATCGGCGCCGTGCACTCCGCGTTGGGGGACAAGCAGAAGGCGCTGGGCTACTACGAGCAGGCACTGTCAATTCGGCGTGCGGTCGGGGACAAGGAAGGCGAGGCTCTCATGCTCAATAACGTCGGCGCAATGCACGACGGCTTGGGGGAGAAGCAGAAGGCGCTGGGCTACTACGAGCAGGCGCGGGCAATCCAGCGCGCTGTTGGGGACCGGGGGGGCGAGGCCACCACGCTGAACAACATCGGCCGACTGCACGACCAATTGGGGGAGAGGCAGAAGGCGCTGAGCTACTACGAGCAGGCGTTGCCGATATGGCGGGCCGTTGGAGACCGGCGCGGCGAGGCCGCCACGCTCCACAACCTCGCCGCAATGTACGAAGATTTGGGGGAGAAGCAGAAGGCGCTGGGCTACTTGGAGCAGGCGCTGCCAATTCTGCGTGCGCTAGGGAACCGGGGCGACGAGGCCATCACGCTCAACAGCTTTGGTACGGTGTACTCCGCCTTAGGGGAGAAGCAGAAGGCGCTGGGCTTCTATGAGCAGGCGCGGGCACTTTGTCGGGCCGTTGGAGACCGGCGCGGCGAGGCCGTCACGCTGGGCAATATTGCACTTTTGTGGCGGACAAACAACCCATCCCTTGCCGCGTGGTATGCCAAGCAGGCCATCAACGTCAGCCAGAGGCTGCGCCAGGGTGTTGGCGGCCTCGGCGTCGAGCAGCGGCAGGCGCTGGATCAGCAACTGGCGCCCACGTTTCTCTTTACGGTCGAAATCCTGCTTCGCCAAGGCCGGCTGACGGAGGCACAAGAGGTCATTTCTGTGCTCAAGGCTTCGGAGTCCTTCACCTACGGCCGGGCCGAGAGCTTGGACTATCTGAAGAGCAGCCTGGCGCTTACCGCGCGGGAGCGTGGCGCTGCCGAGGGACTGGAGGCTATCGGAGAGGAACTCGAACTGCTGGGCCAGGAGCGCTCTCCGCTGGCGCTGCTCAAGAACCGCGGCGGGGAAGAGAATCGGAAACTGGGGGACCTTGACCGGCAAGTGGACGCGGCGTCCGTTCGCTTTCGCGCCAAGCTCGCCGAGATCGAGGCCTCCTTCCGCGCGACGCCCATGGGCGTGGAAGCCACTCTGCGCGTGCCGGGGGCCGAGCGGATCGGGGCGACGTTGCGGTGCCTGGACGCGGGAACCGTGGCTCTGTATGCCGTCGCCTTCGAGAAGGACTACGCCATCCTGCTGGCGGCAGGCGATGCGCTGCAAGTGTTCTGGTCACCCGTGGGCAAAACAGCGTTAAGCGGTAAAGTGAAGCAGTTCCGCGAGGCCCTGCAGCGGCCCGATCGGGACCCGCGGCCGCTGGCGGAGGAACTGCACAATCTTCTATTGCCGGAGGGGCTGCGGACCGTCCTCGCCGAAAGAGGAGCGCGGCACCTTATGTGGTCGCTGGACGGGGCCCTGCGATATCTCCCGATCGCGGCGTTGCACGATGGGAAGCGGTATTTGGGACAAACCTACCGGCACTCGCTCTTCTCGCCGGCGTCAGACGGCAAACTAGAGGCCGCAGCAGCCGCCCAATGGAGCGGGATGGCGTTCGGGGCGAGCAAGGGTGGCGATTTGCCTGCGCTTCCGGCGGTGAAGGAGGAGTGCGAAAAGATCTTTGGGCAGCGCGCGGGCCAACCGGTGAAAGGGGCGTGCCTGCTTGACGGCAAATTCACCAGAGCGGCGCTCTTGGGGCATGATTGCCGGTGCAATGTCATACACCTGGCGACGCACTTTACTTCCAAACCGGGTACGGCGGCGAACTCAAAGCTTTTGCTGGGGGACGGTACCACGATCTCGATGGCGGAACTCGAGGAGACTACCGGCTTGTTAAAAGGCATCGACCTGGTGACGCTGTCGGCGTGCGAAACCGCAATAGGCCAGGCCGGCGACGGCCGTGAACTCGATAGCCTGGCCAACGTCATGCAGCGGTTGGGAGCGAACGCGGTGTTGGCGAGTTTATGGAGCGTGAATGACCAGTCGACGGCACTGTTTATGAAGGAGTTCTATAGGGTGCGGCAATCGACGCCGGGAATGACGAAGGCGGAGGCGCTGCAACGGACGCAGCGGGCGATGCTGGATGGACAAATCAATGGGAACGGATGCGGGCCACCACGCAAGGGGGCTTCGGCAGATGCGGAGACCGGTTCGCCGGGCTTCGCCTGCGAGGCTGCCCGGCCGTACGCGCATCCTTATTATTGGGCTCCGTTCGTGTTGATGGGGAACTGGAAATAGAGATCGATGTTTTTTAACAGTCTTACGCGCGCCTTTCCCTGCCAAGCCGGCTTCCCTTTACCAAGGAGATTCGAACTGCTATGTCCCTGAGAGAGAAAATTTCGGAACTTTCCTGGCTGTGCCAGGAAGAACCGAATCAGTTGGAGGCGCTCGCCGTGCTGCGGGAGACGTTTCCGTTGGTGCCCCATTTTGACGAAACGACGTTTATCCCCGGCTATGCCGTGCGCCGGATACTGCAATCGCAAGAAATCCTAGCCCTGGATGAAGCGTCGCGCTGGCGGATGGCGGATTGGGCGTCGGAGGCGATGGCCGATTATATGGGCGCGGCGGCGGACGACAAAAGACACCCGAGCCGGACTGCCTTGGGCCAAAGCCTCACTACGGCAGGCCTGACCCTGCGGGCCCTCGCCCTGTTGCGGAATTCGCTGGCCGAACTGCGAAAAAGCGAGCCTGGCGAAGAGCGGATCTTCCGGCTGATCTACCTGGCTGGCGAGGAGGCCGAGGCCATTTCGAAGTGGTTGAAGGAAGAAACGGCGGTCGTGCTGAATGGTTGTGTCGCGGCGGAGGAATGGGTGGAGGAGGCGTTGTCGGCCGAGAACGCCAACTGGAACCTGAAGATGCTACACGAGGCGGGGATACGGCCGCCGAGAGCGACCACGCGCGCGCTGGATCGGGTTCGGCTGCAAAGCTTCTGTTTATGGGACGCGATCATGGAACGGGAATTTTCCGAGGGGCTGGGGGCGGACCTCATGAAAAACACTCAGATTGGCGAGTTGTTCATCCGTACCGTCCCCGGGAATGAGCCGGAATTCATACCTGAGAATTCAGAGCGGTTACGCGGATATGTGGCGTCGATCCTGGCCAATTTGCGGCGTGAGCGGTTTCGGAACGCTGAGCCGACGGTACCCCTCGAGCGTGAGAACAAGGACGGCGACGAGTTTGAAGCCGATTCCGAACAGAAGCATCACGACTGGCTGCTGGACGGCATGAGCCTGAGTCGCCAGGCACCCATCGTGGAAGGGGTGCAGGGGGTGGCTGAGATGTTCCGGCAGGATCACCCGGAACTGATACGCACTTTCGAGCTCTGTTTCGTGGAGTGGCCCACGTTGAGAATCAAAGCGATGGCGCAGGAGTTGGGAGTTGATCGGGCGACGGTGGGGAGGCGGAAGAGGGCGATTCGGGACTATTTTGAACGGCACCTGGCAGACGAAGGGTTCAACCTGGATCACTACAAGCGGTATACGAAATCGCAGCGGCTCGAAAATCTCTACCAACTACTGGAACGGTACTGGGTGGGAACGGCGGCGCCCAGGCACGCCGACCGGCGCCTATACATGCGGGAAGCTATCAAGGCCATATGGGAGAAGAAGCCCAAGTTGTTCGATCTGCTGGATGAAGCCTACCTGACGCCGGAACTCTCCCGCGCCGAACTGGCGAAGGAGCATAATATCAGCACCGAGGCGATGACCGCGCGGCTGCACGCCGCCAAGAGCCGCCTGGCGGAGCGAGTGAACGAAATGGTATCCCGCGAGGCGGGGAAATCGCGGGAAGCCGCCGCGCGGGAAGGACGGGTATGAGCGCGGAATTCCTTGTGGAAGGATCCGCCATCAAGGAATTCCTGCTGCAAGCACGGGAGCTGAGTCCCGAAGGCGCCTCTCAACTATTTGAGAAGTCGTTTCCACCTGGCGATGCAACTCGCGACGAAGCGATGCGCTTCTGGCAACGGGCGGAGTCGCGGCGCGCGGCGGCGCTGCAGCCGGAACCGGCGCGCAGCGAACGCGAAGAGCTGAAGGCGGCGGGCTACGAGTTGCAGCCGTCGCTTGGGTCTGGCGGAGGCGGCATAGTCTACTTGGCGATACAGCAGAACCCAAGGCGTACCGTGGCGGTAAAGTTTCTGGCGACGAAACTTGGCCGGGAAGGCGCGATCCGGATGGAGCGCGAAATCGAACAGACCTGTAAGATTCAACACCCGGATTTGGTGCAAGTTTATAAAGCCGGGGGGACTTCCCGCGGGCGGCCCTATTTCGTAATGGAGCATGTCGACGGCGCCGATATCTTCACACAATGTCAACAAAAGGGCTGGAATCTCGATAGGCGCGCGCGGCTGATGGCGCGGGTTTGCGAGGCGGTGGCAGCGCTGCACCGGCGGGGTGTGATTCACCAGGACTTGAAGCCGGGCAATATCCTGGTCAGCGCGGATGGGCATCCGAAGATTATCGACTTCGGCATCGCGCGGTCGGCGTACGCCGATTGGCGGGACGAGAAGGTGGCACGGCTGTATTCCGAACCGCCGAGAACGGAGGATTATGCGCCTCCCGAACAACGGGAAATTCGACCGGTGGATATGTCCGCCGACTGCTTCGCGCTGGGGCGGGTGTTGTTGAAGCTGTTGACCGGCGAACTCTGCGATTCCTCCCGGCCCGTTGCTCCCGGTGAATCCGAAATTCCCCTGGACTCGCGGACATTGGGCTTTGCCAGTGAGGCGGCGCTCCGGAAGCGATACCGCAGTGGGCTGGATGCGATTGTGCTGAAAGCAACGGCGGTCGACCCGGGGAGACGTTATCGGGAAGCGGGCGCGATGGCGGAGGATCTGCATCGATTTTTGAATGATTTGCCATTGAGTGCGGTACCCCGGACGACGGCGTATGAGGTGGGACTTTTCGTGCGCCGCAATCCGTGGTGGGTGGCCGCATCGGCGCTGCTGGTATTGCTGTTGGTTTTGGCAACCGGGAATGCGTGGCGGGAAAAGGTAAACGCCGATGGGGCGAGAGGGGCGGCGGAAACTGCTTTGCGGGAGGAGAGGGCGGCGAAGGAGAGCGCGAAAACGTCGCAGCAGGAAGCCGAGCGGAGTTCGAGGAGCTTTGGGAGCACGGTCGCCTTACTGGAAGAAACCGTGAAGTCGAGGGTTCGGCTTATGGCTAATCACCAGAAAGAGTACAAGCTGGTCGAGATAGAGCAATGGGTCTCCCTGTGGGAACAGGCGAAGGAGAGATTGGCGCCGGAGGAGGTGGAGATGTCGATGCTGAAACGGGCGCTGCAACGCATCGAGGATGCCGGGATCGAACACCCACGGACGCCCGCCTTATCGGCGCGGGCCAACTTCCTGGCGCCGCGAGTGGGGAACCGTTGGCGATCGAGCCAGGGGCTTATGAATACGGCGGCGTGGAACCTCAACCAAAGCCTGCAGATGGCGCTGCTGGAGTTGGCCGCGAACGGTAGGATCAGTCATGGCAAATCGCTGGAGGCCGAAGTGGGCTTGGCGCTTCCGGGGCGGCGCGACGACTTGGCGGCATGGCGCGCTCTGCGGGAGACAGCCTGCGGGGGAACGCGCGAACAGGGATTGCTTCGAGACCAAATTAAAAGGCTAAAGGAGATTTGCCAGTGAAAGTATCGGGAATCTTTGTCGGACTGCTGTTGGCGCTGTGGGCCGCCCCGCGCGCCAAGGCGGAACAGAAACAAGCACTCATCGTAAGCATTAACGATTATGGAGACGCCACCAAGGGTGCCTGTAATCTTCTAAGCAAGCAATCCGCACGGGGCTTCGTCATGACGAAGCCCGGCGACAAGACCGCCACGCCCGCCTGTCCGGATAAGGCAATGCCGCCTCTAAGCAACGCGAACGGGGATGGAGACCAGTTCGAGCGTATGGTGATGGACCGGTTTCGATATTCCAAGAGTGAAATTCAGCGGTTACGCGACCGGCAGGCGACGGCGGAGGCGATGATGAAAGCCCTGCGGGGCCACATCGCCCGGCTTGGCAAGGGCGACAGATTCCTGTTCTACTTTGCAGGACACGGCGTACAGATTGCGAATGCTCGTGGGGGAAAGCAGGAGGGGCTGGCGCCGTGGGACTATGAATTCGGCGCTTACCCGATTTTCGATTTCGAGCTGATGAAGATCTACCAGGAAGCGATTCGCAAGGGAGTCCAACTCACGGTCGTCCTGGACAGTTGTTTCGCCGGAGGGACAGCACGCGGCGTTCGCTACCGCTCCGTGACGGACTACCGCACCCTCGACACCGTGCCGCCACCGTTCGATAGAAGCGGGCCGTTCGCGCTGCTTGCGGGGGCGCGCGGGGAGCAGCCGGCAACAGACGAAGCGATGACATTTACGCAGGCGCTGGTGGATGTAGTGCAAAACAACCCGGCTGACCTGTCCGTCGCTGAACTTGCCCGAATGACAGAAGTTCGGATGGCAGGGAAGCAGTCGCCTGTCTCTGATGGGGGCGCCAGCGAACGAGTCAACGTTGTTGGTGAGCCGGTCCAACGGGACTCCGTCAGTTACCGGGTGACACTGGTCACACAGACAAGTGGCGAGATCATGATTGACGGCGGCCAGGTCAACGGATTGACGGCTGGCTCAGAATTCGCCCTTGAATCAGATAAGGCTAGCCGGTATCATCTGGTCGCACTCGAACCAGCAGGCTCCAAACTACGCGCGATAGCGGGTTCGCCGCTGCCGAAAGCGGGGGCAAGGGTAAAGCTAGTCCGCTGGCAAAACGCGGAGTTGGACGGGATGCAAGTCTATGTACCTTCTCTACTGCCGGCCGAGGCGGACGTCGCCAGGCTTCGCGCGTGCTTGGTAAATACCGACCCTGGACTGCTTTCGAAAGGGCCCTCCGGCCATCATCTAACATGGGGCCGTTCGGGCTGGCAGTTGACGCTTCCCGATGGGAAGGCGCAGCCATTCCGATGCGAAAATGTGGAAGCCCTGCGAGGCGTGGGACTCACCGTTGCCATCCCGCCAACCAAGGAGTTGCGAGAGAATCTGGAAAAGGACCTCGGGGCTTACAAGGAGTTGCTCCGCGAGACGCACGAAGCGCCCTATGAAGTAGTTGGCCGCCTGCACGAAGGCCGGCTGGAGTATGCGCTGGCCAAGCGATTCACGGGGAAAGAGGAGATGTTGCCGGTGGTTAGCGAGTGGAATCGAGACTGGACGACCAAAGTCAACAGTAAAGGGATTGACGAACCCGACAGATACCCGGCCGAGACGGAAAAGACTGACTGCACCGGCCAGTCTGGGCTGTGCGCGCAGATGCTGGCAAGGCGGATCCAACGCACTCGGATTCTGATGGACCTGCGGAGAATGGAGGCCAGTTCCAGCCGGATTATTACGGCGGCCGGCGTAGAGCGAATTCCATGGCGGATTGAGATGCGGGAGAAAGCTGGCGATGCCTGCACGCAAAAGGTTTTAAGCGAAATCGTCGCGATGACGGAATACTGTCTGGTGGCGGCTTACACCGGACCGCCAGGCTCGGAGGCAGGTTGGTATCTGCACGTCGTGACCATCGATGGGGCGGGGCTGCTCAGTTCGTTGAAGTACATCGACAAAAGATATGCTGACGACGTGCCACTCGACAAGAGGTTCTACTCCATGCCTTCGGAGGGCAATCGTGAGAACTTCTTCTTGTTCGCCACCACCCAGGGATCCTTAAGCCAACTCACTTTGACGGACGAGTTTCAGCGGCCGCCTATCCCAGGCAGCGGGCGGAGCCGCGAGTTGAAAAAACCGACTGTCCGGTTCAACTCCGCCGGAGCGCGGGGGGAATCCCAACCGACCTGGACCTTGACTTCGACGACCATTCCGGTTCTCCCGAAAAATTAAGCACCTGGAGTAGAATTGGCCGATATGATTCGAACTATTCTGATTTTGACAGCGCTTGGCGCGATTACTCTCGCACAGCCGAGACCACAGACACCGACCCGCCCAGGCGAGACTGGAGACGATTCGGCGCTCACGAAGATGCTGGAGGAGCGGCTGACGTCGGTGGTAACAGTGGAGGTGGATCCGAAGGCAGCTAAGGCCTCACCGTTCTTCGGGTTCACTTCGGGCCAGACCAGCGACGCCCCCACGCCTAGGCCGAAACCGTATGAAAACAGTTTCTTCCTTACACGAACAGGCGCGTCCGGCTCCGGCTTTGTCGTCCGGAATGGGAACTTAGATTATGTCGTTACGAACTCTCACGTCGTTCGCGACATGAATCCGGATAAAATCTCTGTAATTAGCCTGTCTGGTAAACGGTACGCGATGATTCTTGTCGGCGTCGACAGCATACGCGACATCGCGGTCCTGCGATTCGCGCAGCGCCCTGGACCGGAGATCTCACCGGCTACCTTTCGGCCTGCACCAGTTCGGATTGGAGAACGAGTCTATGCATTGGGAACACCGCTCGGAAGGTACCCGTCGAGTGTTTCTGATGGAATCGTAAGCGGCGTAAACCGGCAGAGTGCCGGCAACTCCGCCGGTTATGTCCAGTCTACTGCCTCTCTTTCGGGCGGCAACAGCGGCGGACCGCTCGTCGATTCCTCAGGAAGGGTGGTCGGTGTAAATACATGGAGCGCGGTCGACGTACGCAAGAAGCAAGTCCAAATGCACTTGAACTTCTCATTGGATGCTAAGGTGTCGGCCGATACGGTTGACCAAATCATTCAAAAGAATCGCGTAAAGCGAGGCAGCCTGGGTGTCTTGATTGCCGGAACTTCTTCCGATGAGATTGAATTCGCAATCGTCTTTGCACATCCCGACGTTCCGGAAGCGATACGAAATAAGGTTGTCGGGCGGCGGCTCGTCTCTATAAACGGCGTAGAAATCCAGAACGCCATCCAGTTGTTTGGACTGCTCGATTCCATCCCGCCTAAACAGGCCGTAAAGATTGGTTTAGGGGCGTCGCAGGCGGCTCCGGCCGAACTTGTGATAATTACGAGCGGCGAGCTGACGGACGAGAGACTGGAGTTTCTAGCGGACGCCTATCTAAGCGGAGTTCTCGGAGTCAAGGCCACTCAGGATGACAAGCATCTGCGGATAGAACTGGCAACCACGAAGTTCTGCAATCCGATTCAGTTTGTCCTAAAGGAACTCTTGGACGAATTCATACCGGAAAGAAGCGAAGATGTTACAAAGACTTTCGTTTCGGATATAGCGGGCGCATTGGGCATGAGTAAAGACGGGCCCGTACTGAACAACGACGATCTATATGCCATTCGAACGCGTCGCGAATTAAACGTCCTGGTAAGAGCGACTTCCGCCCAGGGCATCTTCACCTTTTTGTTCGGGAAGGAATCCAAAAGCTATGCGATCACGCTAGCGCCGATGATTGACGGGGAGCGGGTTCAGTTTCTGCTTCATTAAGAAACCAATATGAAAATCGGCGGCTTTCTTCTCGTCGTGCTCGCGGCAGGCGCTGTATTGCCAGCCGAGGACACCGTGCAGCTAATTTTCGACCGCGTGGCCGGCACCTTCCACCTGGGCGATCTGCGGCGTCCGCCCACGCTGCGGATCGCGGCAGCGAAGGCGGAGAACGAGGGGAGGGGCGCCTATTTCGACCCTGATGCGCGCGAGATCGTGGTCGACCAGCGGCTGGTCGACCACTTCCGGGCAAATCCAGCCCTAGGGGACGACGCCTTCGCGTTCCTATTCGGGCACGAGTTAGGACACTTCTATTGCGACCATGATCTGGCTTTTGCGGCAACTGCCAGAGGACCTCAACCCCCGGAACATCTGGCGCGGCTCCGCAGCATCGAAGAGGACGCCGACCGGAGGGCGCTCATTCACAGTCATTTGGCAGGGTATCGAGGATCGACCGCCGGTCCGGCGGCCATTCATGCTCTCTATGGGCTTTATGGCCTGAAACCCGAACTGCCGGGTTATCCGAGTCTGACCGCTCGAACGTCTGGAACCGAAATACTGGTCGAGCGGCTACGACCGCTCCTTTCGTTGTATCCGCTGGCACTGTCGCTTATTTTGGACAGACGTCTGGCGGAGGCCGCGTTGGTAATAGACTATCTGGGCGAGAAGTTTCAGAGCCCTGACTTTGTCCACAATGCCGGCGTACTGCAGGCGAGGATCGGTTTATCGAAGTCACCTGCTTCGGCACCATATGCCAGTCTGTATCCGCTCCTGTTCGCCACTCAGAACAACATGGCGCGCAGCCTTGGTGCGTCGCGCGGAGGAGACGACAACGCCCGGCCACACTTGGCGGCGGCCGAGGAGCGGTTAAGGCAAGTGCTGAGACAGGCGCCGCAGGACGCGGCCGCGCGGATCAATTTGGCGCTCGTCCTGGATCTCGCTGGACGCCCGGGGGAAGGGTTGCCGCTGCTGGAAGGAGAAGAAGGATTTTCCGGACAAATGAAATCACACCGGGCTGTGGCGCAGGCGATTCTATGGCATCACTCGGGACAAACTCCCAAGGCGATGCAGGCTGTCCGCCGGCTCTCGGCTGATAACAAGTCACTTTGGGACGCCTTCTTCCGCAACGCCAACCCGCCACGCGGGGCCAGCCGCAAAGTGGACCCGCCGTGCCCGGACTTACTATCCATCGCGGAGCGCACGGGATATGGGACGCAGCCACTGTGGGCCCCAGCGAAGGCGCTGAAAGGGATGGGGAAGGCACCGGGCGACACTTATGATTTGACCGTGGAAACGGTCCATACACCGAGTGCCATGGCTGCCCGGCTTCGCAGCTATCAGACAACGCTACAGGTGGTTTCCCCGTCCAAGATTACTGACGTGGAGCAGCAGAGCCTCGGGGTTTACTTCCGGCAGGCGGCGCCTACGGCGGAGTTGGCGGGGGTCCCTGTGTCGTACAGGCTCTACAGCGGCCAGGAATGCAGCTTCGTTCTGGGTGCCAGGAACGGGGTTGTTATCGAGGTGTTTCTGCTAAGCCGAGATTGGTGATTTGGTTCCCGCTGTAATTGCAAACGATTGCAGGCCCATCCGAGACTCACCGCGGGTTCTTCAGGACCACGTCGCCCTCCCCGGGCTTCCGGAAATCGAACAGCGCTGGAGTTTGGGCGACCGGCGCCGAGACCGCTGAGGACGAGAACTTCACGAAGCGGCTTCCCTTGACTGCAATTTGGCCGCTTCTGATTTTGTCGTCGAGTTGGGGGACGCGGTGCACCCCATAGCTGAGCCACTCCCCCATCGTGATCTTTCCATCCTTTGGCTGCCAATCCGCACCTTCCGCATCCAGCCCTTCCACGACGAGCGCGTACGTAAGCAGTCCGTGTTTTAACACGCCGTTTTCCAGGGCGACGCCGCCGGACTGACTAGCCGCCAGAATCCGCATTCGCTTGTCATAGGCTAATTGACCTAGTCCCCTGCTGCCCATTGGTCCCGGCTTAAATCCCTCGCCTTCAACGCTTGCGGCGGATTGACAAGCATCGACAACGATAACGATCTCGGCGGCATCGACCGGCCGCAGCCAGTCGGCCAGCTCATCGGTCGAAATTGACGACGCGGTCCGCTGCTTCGCGCCGGAATCGTCGACATCGGAAGGTACAAGATGGAACTTTCCATCCTCATCCGTGAAGCCGTGCCCCGAGAATGAAATGATCACAAGGTCCGAGGCGGACGCTTTTGCACCCAATCTTGCGATTGCATCCTTGACGGCAGCTTTGGAGGCAGCGCGGGGATGGGTCCGGGTTCCAGTGAGTACTTCGGATTGAACAGGCGTTGCCGACGCCCCCGTTTTTGACAGGAGTCGAACTAAGTGCGCGGAGATCTGATTGGCATCGTTCGCCGCATAGGAAAGGCGCAACGAAGGCGACCGAAATGTTTCGTCGACTCCAATGGCCAGTATGTGGGTTCGTCGAGCGGGGGCCGGTCCGTCCGGAGTAACGTCAACATTGACGACGGCCGTCCCGCTCTTGACATTGTCGGAATTGAACGCATATGCGGAGAACTCCACCTTGCGGTTGAAGTTGGAAGGAGGCACTCGAATTGCCCGTTTGATGTCCGGCTCCTCTAATTGTCCCAGCAGATCCCCTTTCACAAAATCAACCAATTTACCGTCCCGGAAGATCTTCAAATCTCGGGCGCCGCTTCTCCGAATGTGTTTTGCGGAGTCTTCGTACGCACCGTTTTTTACTTTGACTTTCACTTCCGCGAGCCCATTGACGGGCGTGGAAACGTCCAGGAACAGTTGCGGCTGTGCCCTATTTCGCTCCGCCAGGTTGGGCACGGCCGGAAGCGGCTCCCTGTTGAGTGTGCGCCGGAGCAAACCCGGAACGTAGAAGTCCCGCATGTACAGTTCCACACTGAGGGGCCGCATTGGATCGTCAGCGGGGACCCAATTCAGGGGAAGATTCCCGCTGAACCTGCTCACGTCAAATCGGCCGTTCGGCTCGACCACCGCCCACTCTCCGTCCTCCAACGCCAAAACACTTGCGACGACCTGACCGTTCGGGGCGAGAAAGTTGAGGCTGCCGTCGCTGCGGATAACCCCAAGATACGTTGAACCTTCGGAAAACGGAGGCGACCCCGGGGGCTTAAAGTGTTGGGTAAACCGTAGTGGGTCAAAGGATAGGGAGTTTTCCCGCAAGGGATGAAGGCGGTGTCCGTCGATGTCGAACACCCTCCATATCCCATCTGGGAACTCCAAGATTACCGTCGTTCCATCCCTTGCTAGCGTAAACTGGACATCCGATTTCAGACCGCTCGAACCGAATGCATCCGCGATTCGGGTTTCGCGGTGCCATGGCCGGCTACCAGGAGGCGGACCGATCGAGGGGGACCATGCGTGAATACGGCCGGATCCCAATCCAACTAGTGTGGTTCCCACAAAGGCGAGGCCATCGAGCGACGAAGACTGGTCAATCTTCCCTTCGTCCGCGAGTCTTTCCATGTAAGGTGCCGGAGTAAGTTTCCAAAGTTCAACTCCGCCCGCGTAAGCCAGCGCCAAGTTGCGTCCGTCTCCGGAGAATGTTACTCGCGAGATAGACTGGCCCGATCCAGACGTAAGCCGAACTTTCTGGGATCCCGAATTCACGTCATAAACAATTACGATGTTATTAAATGCACTAAAAAACGCCGCGAGCCGGCCGTCAAAAGACAGCTCGATGCGGTCCATAGAAGATTCCGGCTTGAATTGATTTACTTTCGCGGCGGTTGTCGAATCGAGATCCCACACAGTCACGTACCCTTCCCGGGTTCGAGCAGCCACTCTTCTGCCGTTTCCAGAAAGCGCTAATTCGCCAGACAAACCTTCACGCACCAGCACCTCAGTTTGAGCCCCCGAGCGAAGGTCCCAAAGGCGAACGTCGTTCCAGGTACTTGTCACGAGCGTTTTCTTATCGGGCGCAAGGTCCGCCGTCCGAAAGCCGGTAAAGCCCCCCAGCAGGTCCGGCCGTTCGGGGGCACTCAGGTCCCAAACGGCCGCAGGAAGGCTGTTAGTGGTCGCCACCAATTGCCGGCCATCCGGCGAGAAGTCGAGGGTTCTGATGTTTGGAGAGTAATTGCGAAATTCCGCGACGACCAATCCCGTGTCGAGGTCAATCAACTGATTGCCCAACATGAATCTGCGCCCGTCCGAATGCAGCAGAAGGGGTCTTCCCCGCAAATGGGCAACCGACATTTTGATCGCGCCTGTTTTCAGGTCCCACACGCGCAATGGATCCTCGTAGCTTGACGTTATGAGATTCTGCGCATCCTTCGTAAAGATAAAGTCGCTTAATGACCTTCCTGTTTGGCCTAACCGCCGCTCGACGCCGGTATCGACATCCCAGACGCTTATGCTGTTGTCCTCGCAGCGCAAGGCCACAAGTTGGCCGTCCCGTGAAAACTCCCCGTTCTTCAGAATTCCGCCACTGGGAACGCATGTTGCGGATTCGAGCGGCTTGTCCTGGCCGGGCCCAAAGTAAGTATGCAGCAGAAGCCCGTATTTCGCAGGGAAGGCCGCCAGCGGTTTTGTTGGATGCAGGGCGAGAGGGGAGCTGGCTCCGCCGCCGGGCTGATAAGGTTGCCTTTGCGACCGACCAGTACGGACATCCCATAACACCCAACATCCCGCTAGTAGCGCGACGATGTTGTTATTGACGAACTGAACCAGGCGCGGCGATCCCGCCCGACAGGGCGGATTCCCCCAGCGGCGCACTTGCCTTTTCGTCCGTGCGTCCCAGATGTACAGCGCCCCATCCCAGCCTGCCGTCGCGATCAGATTCCCGTCCGGTGAGAACGCGGCCGCGGACGGGAACATCTGAAAGTAGGAAGGCTGAAGGCGAACCTTTGAAGCGGCAACCGGTTGAGGGCTACAGGGAGACGGCGCCGCGAGGAGACAGACGATCCAAACTGCAATATTAGAGTGGCGCATTTGAAATTAAAGGATCGCGATTGATCGAACGACGGCGGCGGTCGGGGGCATAAGAGGATCCGCCGCCGCTCCGCTGGACAACTCCTCACTCGAATGGCTCGCGGGACCGCGGATCGATGATCGACAATTCTGTTATAGCCCAGTTCGCCCTAGATAGAGAAGGAGCGAACTCGGCGCGGCTGTTCCGGACCGCCGGCCCATTCGGGTTTCATTGGGAATCGACATCCCATCGAGGCCGTGCGCTTATCCTTCGCTGCCGTTCTTTAGCCTTTCCTGGGCCTATCCGGTCCAGGAAAGGAAGAACCTGATCTGTGACTTTTTTCCCAACCCTTTGTTTTCAACATCGGCTACCTCAGAGAAAATTGCTGCGCAGGCGACCTGTCCGCCCGGCAAGTCACAGATCGTTCAATCCGGCGCCGCCGGAGGCCCCCCTCATGTCTGAATTTATCGTGCGTCCGGACGAGACCGTGGTGGCATTTCGGAAGGTCAGCGAACCGTGGGGGTGGCTGGGGAACATGTCGCCCCATCCGGTGGAGTTCGGAGGCAAGATCTGGCGGACGGCCGAGGCGCTCTTCCAGGCCGAACGCTTCACGACCGATAACCCCGTGCGGGAGGCCATTCGATCGGCCCAATCGCCCATGGCGGCCAAAATGATTGCGAAGAAGCACCGTTTGGAGCGGGTGATTGCGGAGCGGTCGGCCGAGGACGTCGCGCTGATGCGTCGGGTGGTTGGGCTCAAGTTGGAGCAGAACAACACCCGGGATGCGCAAGTCCGGTTGGGAGTGGCGGCCCTGTTGCGAACCGCAAACCTGCGAATCATTGAGGACTGCACCAGCCGGCCGAACACATCAGGGCTTTTTTGGGGGGCGGAATGGCACGGTGGACCCGTCTGGTTCGGGCAGAATACCCTGGGCGAAATCTGGATGGACGTTTTGGCCGCTTTTCGCTGAAGAGGACGCGCCTTTCCTCCGCGAACCCTCCTTCTCTCTTAGCGGCCAAGACGCGCCGCCCAAAGGAGAGACGAAAATGAACAGATTAATGATGGCCGCAACGCTGGCGCTGGCGCCTGCCATGTTGATGGCGGGCCAGCCCAGAGTAGCGGTGGCGCACTTTGAATACGCAACAGTGCGCAACGCTGTGATAGAGATGTTTGGCAGCGACGTGGAGTTGGGCAAGGGCATCGCCGATATGGTGGAGGCGAAGCCGGCGGAATCGGGCCAGTTCCGGGTGTATGAGAGGCGCCGGATGGAGGTGGTGACGGGCGAGCAGGACGCCAGTAACTCGGACCGCTTCGACCCGCGCACGGCGGTGAAACTGGGCCAATTGACTGGAGCGGAATATGTCCTGCTGGGCAGCATCACGCGCCTGGGCCGAGATGATGGCCGCAAGGGTATGAACGTGGGATCGATTCTGGGGCGTTGGGTACCGAGCGGCGACATCACGATCGGGAAAGGAAAGGCGAAGGCGGTGGTTGGCCTCACGCTCAAAATGGTGAACGCGCGAACCGGGGAGATCGTCTCGTCGGCCGAGGCGATCGGAGAGTCCTCTCGAAGCAGCGGCAGCCTGGGGGGTCTTGTCAGCCTCGGTGGCCGGTCCGTTTCTGGCGGCACACACATGACAGCTGATAATTTCGGCCATACGATACTCGGCGAGGCAGCCTCCGATGCGGCGGCGAAGCTTACCGTGCAATTGACACGGCCGGGCATTACCGCTCTTTTCAAGAGTCAACCCATTACAGAGGTCAAAGTGGCTCGGATCGCGAATGGGTCAGTGTACCTGGCCGGCGGCGAAGCGACAGGGCTGAAACCAGGCGACGTGGTGGAAGTTTACCGAATTATGGAAGTAGTTCCGGATCCCGACGACCCGTCCAAGCCGCTCGACGTGATCACCAGGAAGGTGGGTGAGGCGACGATTCTCGAAGTGAGGGAACGCATGACGGTGGCGCGGCTCGACGCGGACATCGAAACGAAAGGGGACGCGCAGTTCATCGCCAGACGCCGCGGCTAATCAGTTCGCGGTGGACGCGGGCAGGCGGGGATCTAAAATCCTATGCCTGCCTTGCGGCGCAAGGAGATGACACCATGCAGAACGAATTGAACTTATTTCCCTTGGCCGAGAGCCTGGCGCAACTGGATCCTACGCTCGATTTTACAGTCGCGAGCCTTGTCACTTTGGACTGTCTTCTCAATTGTCTCCGGCAGGGCTTGATCGAAAACCAGGTCTCCCCGGATCAAATGCACTGGTTGATTGCCGGCGCTGGCGCTTACTTCGCTGAAGTGGTGCGTCGGGCAACCGGTGCTCAATGGGTGAACCCTGGAGACCAAACGGAGCCATGGCTCACCACCCCAAGCGGCCCGTTGTTCCCGTTCCAACTTGTACGTAGATCGATCCGGGATGGGTTGCCGGGCGCGCTAGCGTTGGCTGCGGCCGAGCCCGGATCGCAATTTTCGTTTGACGCCGACGCAAAGGAGGAGAGCGGTTAGAACATTAAAGCGACAGTGCTATTTGTTGGAGGGGTCGTGCGCTTTTCCGGCCGGCTCGTTGCTTCTGTTGATGACGGACAATAGAAGAATCCGTCAGAAAAGATAAATAATCCCATGAATATTGAAAACAGTTTGCGATGTACGTCGTGGCGATGCAGGACGCGACGCCCGTCAAACATACCAATTTCTTTGAATTCCCTCTGGGACGTTTCGAACATTCCTGACGAGAATGAAGTCACATGTATGTTGAGGGCCCGATTCCCACTGGGGTCAAGGTAACGGATTCGGCAATCGTTGCTTGAAAGAGGCAAGTTCCCGGTTACGCGATGCAAGAAACAAAGATAATTTGAAAATGACCACAGACAAGGCTCGAATAGCGATACGACTCGTGATCCCTCTAACCGTTCTGCTCTGTATCGGCTTCTGCCTATGTGGACAAAAGGTCAATCTCGTGGTGCCACTTGGACATCCGAATTTTATCAGCGCCTCAGCTTTCTCGCGGGACGGACGATTCCTCCTGACCGCAAGCGAAACTAGCGCGGTGCTCTGGGATGTAGCGACTGGTGCCGAACTGCGGCGGTTCGAGGGACATTCTAACCGGGTCCAATCCGTGGCATTTTCAGATGATAACCGGTTCATCATGTCCGGAAGCGAAGACAAGACGGTTCGCTTGTGGAACCGTGCCACCGGCGCCCAGCTATATGTGTTTCCCCACGACGCCGAAGTTACCTTTGTATCGTTTCATCCCACTGCCAGAATAGTTGCCGCCGGCAGCAAGAAAGGAACCGCATTTCTCTGGAATCTTGAGACCGGAATGGAAGTTCGCAGATGGAGTGGACACACGGCCCCTATTATCGCGGGAACATTCTCGCCGGACGGCGGACTCTTGATGACGATTGGTGAAACCGACGACAGGAGCGAAAACGGCACGGCCATTGTTTGGGACACGCAGATAGGGACGGAGGTTCGCCGGTTCGCGGGAAATAAGGAAGGATTCTTGGCGGGTGCCTTTTCTCCCGATGGCAAGATGATCGTGACGACATGCACAAGCACGGTCCCCGGTGTTAATGATGGTCCTTTGGCTCGGGCGTGGAGCGTCAAGACGGGTGCTGAGATCCGACAATTTCCGCAATCAAGCGACCTTCAGGCTGCCTCTCACGCCTCATTTTCTTCTGATGGCCGGTGGGTCATATTCTCGGGCTTGAAATGGGGCGTCCCCCCGCAAATGTTCGGCGGCAGTTCGATGGAATCACGTGAAGTTGGCTCCGGAGCTTTAAGGGTTTTATACCGAGAGGGAGGGATTCCACGGGCAATGTCCCTAAACGGCCGATATCTCTTGCTTGATGAGAACGACCTGACGGGAGTGATGTTTCTCTGGGACACTGAAGGCAAGGTTGGTCGCAAACTCGGGGGCCGGGCTGCCGAAGAGGTATCGTCCGTTGCGGTGTCTAGTGATAAAGCCTTGGTAGTCGGAAGCGGGTCTGTCAAGCAGTTCCTTTTTCCCAAGAGCGAACCGGACAACTCACTTCGGAATTGGGACTTTCTGACTGGGAAGCCGACTAGATTGGTCGGTCATACTGAAATGGTCAATGCGTTAGCGATTTCGCCTGATCGCCAGACACTTGCCAGTGGTGGAGCAGATGATTCAGTTCGTTTGTGGGATCTCGCGACTGGGTCAGAGTTCTATCGGCATCGGAGTAATGGTTGGGCGCGAGCGATCTCCTACTCGCCGAGAGGAGATACTCTCGCCGTTGCAGATCAGAGCGGCTTGGTTCAGCTACTTGTCGACCTAGGCCAAAGCAGAAACAAAACATTGTTGTCTAGCTTTCAAGCGAGTAAAAGACCGTTGGCTGCGCTTTTGTTTTCGCCCGATGGTACTTCGGTTGCCACGGGCGATGTTAGCGGCAATCTGATCTTGTGGGGGCTGACCGGTCGCCGACTGGCCACCTTCTTGCACCCAGGTGGCGGAATAAACTCTGTAGCATTCTCCATTGACGGTTCGTAACAGTTCAGGTACCCCCCGAATTCGCCTGGAGGGCAGGTTAGGTGCGCCCGGCCAAGCGCTGAGCAAACGCCGTCGAACGGGGAATCAACAACTTAGCGGCGAGCCAAGGCGCGGGCG
>Ga0163144_10006593_pt1 | contig 25574 bp, 22 predicted proteins | sample OliLak19BULKMAT1_FD_123175 | JGI IMG/M metagenome (GOLD analysis project Ga0163144, IMG submission 123175) | Freshwater microbial mat bacterial communities from Lake Vanda, McMurdo Dry Valleys, Antarctica - Oligotrophic Lake LV.19.BULKMAT1 | ecosystem: Environmental > Aquatic > Freshwater >... | reverse complement strand
GCGTTTTCATAGTTTGTATGTTTTTTGGTTCAACACAAAACTACTTGCCTGTGATACGCCAATTACTTTATAAACTACTATAAAACAAACTGCCTTATGTTTAAAACAGGAACTTTAAGCACCCTTTTTTTTATAAGAAAGCCCTGTGTTTGCTGACAATACAGAAACCGCAGAGGTCGCAGAGAGACAGCTCACAGGAGCACAGAGAAATACCGGAAAGGCTGTTATCCGCAAATCAAGACTAATAAAGTATTTTCGCCACTATGAATTTCAATACAAAATTCTGGAATTGGTTTTTCCTCATCCTGCTTGCGCTTATCTGGGGCAGCTCTTTCATCCTGATGAAGCGAGGAATGGAAGCCTTTTCTTCTTCTCAGGTGGCGGGGATGCGCATGTTCATTGCGTTTCTTTTCATTATTCCATTCTCGTTCAAATACGTGAAAGCATCGGAAGCAAAAGACTGGTATAAATTTCTTGGGATCGGACTGTTTGGAAATTTCATTCCGGCATTCCTCTTCACCGCAGCAGAAACAGGCATCAGCTCTTCGCTCACAGGTATGCTGAACGCACTTACACCTTTCTTTACGCTCATCATCGGCATAATGCTGTTTAAGGCTAAAGCACGGGCCAATAAGATAGTTGGAATAGCAGTTGGCTTGCTCGGTGCCATGGGACTTCTCATTCCTGAGGATCTATCATCTTTAGGCACCAACATAAATTACGGGGGATATGTAGTGATAGCCACCGTGTTTTACGGTATCAGCGTAAACCTGATCCGAAGGTATGCAGGCAATTACCATTCGATCACTACCGCCTGCTGGGCCATGCTGCTCGTAGGGCCGCTTGCCGGACTGTATTTGCTGACAACTGATTTTTCAACAGCAAGGGCTCATCCCCTATTTCTGCAAAGCCTGGGATATGTTTGCATACTGGCTATTGGCGGAACAGCTATCTCCGTGATGATATTCAACCTTTTAGTTAAGAATACAGGTACATTATTCTCATCTTCAGTAACTTATCTGATACCCATCGTAGCAATTATGTGGGGGTTCTTTGATGGAGAAACAATATCGCTGAGACAGATTCTTTCGATCGGAGTGATATTGCTTGGCGTTTACTTAGTAAATCGAAAATAAAACTCACTCCTTTTCCTTAACGATCATCACCGGAATTTTTACGCTGTGGCGCACAGATTCCAGGGTTGTTCCAAAGGCCAGGTCCTGAAGCGTTTTATGGCCATGTGCGCCCATCACCAAAAGATCCGCTTTTGATTCCGCCACAAGATCGGGTATCGCGTGCTTAGGATTTCCATACCCCAGTTTTGTACTGGCCTTTAATCCAAGCCCGGCTAATTGTTCTACATAGGCCTTCAGGCTCGCTGTATCAGATGAGGTTTCATGATCGGCAATATCCTCACGCATCAGCAAGGCACCGGCAGTTTCCACCACGTGAATGAGAACATATTCAGCATTACGTCCGCCCTGCTCCAACGCTTCTTTAACTGCATTCGAATCAGACAAAGAAAAATCCACTGTAACAGCAATTTTTTTATACCGGCTATCAGCAGGAAAATTAAGGTTTGTTGGAATAATAAGCTGTCTTCCTTCACCGTGAGGTGGAGTAATTGCTTTCTTAGACACAATTCTTTTAAATAAAGGCGCAAAGGTTACATACAGAAGAAGAACTCCGGCAGCTAATGTTACAGGAATTACGAGGATGTATATCGGTAATGCATTCTCACTTGTGCTGATCCATTCAATAATAGTATCAACAACAAGCTTCACATTGAGAGAAACAATTATTCCTGCGGTGATCCATGCTAATATTTTAACCCATGGCTTGATGGCAAAATCTCCCATCTTTTTCTTGTCGCTGGTGAAATGAATAAGAGGGATTACTGCAAATCCTAATTGCAAGCTTAATATCACCTGACTGAGTACTAACAGATCTCCTGTACTATCTTCTCCGAAATAATTAATGGCAATAAAAGCCGGGATGATCGCGATCAAGCGGGTGATCAGTCTGCGGAGCCAAGGCTGAAGGCGAAGGTTCAGATATCCTTCCATCACGATTTGGCCGGAGAGTGTTCCGGTAAGCGTAGAGCTTTGCCCGGCAGCAATAAGCGCAACGGCAAAAAGAATGGGAGCAAATTTAGTTCCCAGAACATCTTCGAGCAACCGGTGTGCATCCTGTATCTCAGCCACCTCTGTAAGCCCTGAATTATAGAACGCAGAGGCTGCCAGCACAAGGATAGCTCCATTTACAAACAAGGCCATATTCAAGGCGATGGTAGTATCAATGAAATTAAATTTAATGGCGGACCAGATGCCTTCTTTGGAACGATCGTGCTTACGCGTTTGCACCAAGGCGGAATGGAGATACAAATTATGCGGCATTACAGTTGCACCAATTATTCCGATTGCAATATAAAGAGCATCCGGAGTAGGAATAGATGGGATCAAGCCTTTCACCAGTTCTGCTCCGTTCGGCTTTGCGAAAAACATTTCGAAGATGAATGCAAAACCAATGGTAGCAACCAATGCAAGAATAAACGCTTCCATCTTTCTCATTCCATACCGCTGAAGAAACAGGATCAGAATAGTATCCAATACTGTTATGGACACTCCCATTAAAAGAGGAAGCCCGAACAATAACTGTAATCCGATCGCCATACCTATCACTTCGGCAAGGTCCATGGCCGCAATGGCTATTTCGCAAAGTATCCAGTTGAAAAAATTTATTACTGGAGGATAGGCTTCTTTCGAAGCCTGCGCCAGATCCAAACCCCGCACCAGCCCCAGGCGCGAACTCAGGCTCTGGAGCAAAAGCGCCATGAGGTTGCTCATTACCAAAACCCAAAGCAATGAATATCCAAACTGACTTCCTCCGGCAATATCGGTTGCCCAATTACCCGGATCCATGTAACCTACACTTACAAGATAAGCGGGGCCCACAAACGCAAAAAGCTTTTTCCAGAAGCCTGAATGCTTCGTAGTATCCACCGAAGAGTGGACTTCATCCAGCGATTTTCCTGCTTTAAATGTTTTGGTGTCTTTTGACATATTATTTCTTTGCCCCTGCTGTCACTAAAATATTTTTTGCGATCTCGCTGCTGATAAACAAACGCTTTTTGCCATTCAAAAGAATTGAAAGCGACTTATCATAAGGCTGTACTGATTTTACCATCAGCTTACTTCCTAATATAATTCCGGACTTATCAAGCAGCTGCAGAAAAGAGCGTGAATGATCCACCACTCCTGTTACAACACACGCCTTATCTTCTTTCATATCCGACAGAAGCACGGATTTTTCTTTTGACAAAATCATTTTTCCGTTGATATCCGGAATAGGATCTCCGTGCGGATCAAATTTCGGATAGTTCAATACTTTATCAATGTGCTGCACCAGCTTCTCGGAACGGATATGCTCCATCTGCTCTGCAATATCATGCACCTCATCCCATTTGAATTTCAACACCTTTACCAGGAACATCTCCCATAAGCGATGCTTGCGGATTATTCCCAACGCTATTTTCCTGCCCGAATCAGTCATGCTCAGTCCCTGATACTTCTTGTATTTAATGAATTTTTTCTTAGCAAGCTTCTTCAACATGTCAGTAACCGAAGCAGCCGTAGTGTTCAGCTTCCTGGCGATATCATTGGTGCTGATAGTTCCATTCCCGGCTTCCGCAACCTTGTAGATCGCTTTCAGGTAATTTTCCTCTGTAAATGAGTTCATTTGAAGGATATTTAAAGCAAATATAAAAATATTTTAGACTCGTTTAAAAAAAATATTAGCTTTGTATAAAATAATAATGAAAAAGCTGCTATTCATACTGTTCATTCTGGTACTGGTAACGGAACTTTTTTCCTGCCGTAAACTGCTGCCCGCAGCCCCGGAACCGGGAGAAACCCTTGCAGAACCCCTCGAAGGGCTCACGCAGGAACAACTAATGCTGTTCTCCCTGGGTGATGCCAACTTCGCACATGTATTCAGCCGCGAGCAAGGATTAGGACCCATCTTTGTGCAAACCGCCTGCGAAAACTGCCATGCGGGAGACGGAAAAGGAAATCCATTTAACAACCTTACACGTTTTGGAAAATACGCCAATGGAAGCTGGGACCAGCTTTTAAGTCAAGGCGGGCCACAGTTACAACCCAGGTCCATCACAGGGTATCTGGCAGAAACAATTCCCGGAGGGGCTTCTTACGAGGAACTACTTCCGCTCAACGTAACAGGCCTTGGATTTTTCGAAGCACTGGCTGACTCCACACTTCTTTCATTGAGCGATTCATTGGATGCGGATGCAGACGGCATATCCGGAAAACCAAATTGGGTTATACCTCCTTCCTATTTTGTTCCAAAGCCTCATCATGTTTCTATGAATGGGAAATACATAGGGCGCTTTGGCAGAAAAGCCAGTGATATTGATCTGGCACAGCGCGTTACAGATGCTTTTCACGATGATATCGGCATCACGTCTGACAATGCAATGACCGACCCAATCAATTTTACCGTGTCAGGTTTGAATGGAGATAATGTTGCTGATCCAGAAATCCCTTCGTCCATGCTGAGCCAGACCGTCTTTTACATGCGTACACTAAAAAACCCTCCACGCAGAAATGCCGGTGCCCCGGAAGTTCTGGAAGGTGAATCTATTTTCGTACAAACAGGATGTGCTAAATGCCATGTCCCAACACTCACAACAGGAGATTCTGAAATAAAAGCACTCAGCAACAAAATATTTCATCCATATACTGACTTACTTCTTCACGATATGGGACCTGCATTGGATAAAGGATACACAGAAGGCAGTGCGTTGCCTTCGGAGTGGCGAACTCCACCGCTGTGGGGATTTGGTTTACAACAAAACTCCCAGGGAGGACAACTCTTTCTGCTGCACGATGGGCGAGCCAACACAGTTGAGCAAGCTGTGAACTATCACGGAGGAGAGGCTACCAATGCGAGAGCCGCATTTCAAGCACTCACTGAAAGCGATAAACAAAAATTAATCACGTTTCTAAAATCCCTTTAATATGGAAAGAAGAGAATTCATAAAAGGATCTGCTGCATTTTGCGCAGGAATAAGCGTACTGTCTATGATAGGCTGCGCTCCACAACGATCCGTTTCAGGAGAGATGGAAAATGGAAAGCTAAAAATTAAAAAAGCCGATTTCCTGCAAGAAAACTGGGTAGTAGTAAGATCAGAAAAATTAAATGCTCCGGTATTCCTCTCCAAAAATGAAAAAGGAGAATACAGTGGTGTAGTAATGATCTGCACGCACAAACAATGTGAAGTAAAGCCTGCAGGAACTGTACTGGCATGCCCTTGTCACGGAGCTGAATTTGCTTTTAACGGAAAAGTATTGAAAGCCCCCGCTGATAAAGACTTGCAGATGTACAAAACTTCTTCGGATGAAAGCAATGTATACATCCATTTGAAATAAGAAAACAACAAACATCAAATTACAATGCCAATATACTAATGAATCCCAATTATACTAATTATACGAATAGAGGATTCTCATATTCGTGCTCTTTACTGATTCATACGATTTTGGTATTTATATTCTTGAATGTCTTTACCACACAATGCTTTTCACAAAACGATTCTACCAAAACTTCACAGGATGCCATTTATGACCGCCCGTTTATTACAATAGGAAAGACAAGCACCGCAGTGGGTGGATACATAGAAGGAAACACAAATTATTTTTCCGAAGATGGTGTATCGGAAGGCTTTTCCATGGAGCTAAGAAGATTCAATATTTTTCTATATTCAAATATTCATTCCAGGATCAAATTCCTTTCTGAACTTGAATTTGAACATGGCACAGAAGAGATCTCGCTCGAAACTGCACTGCTTGACTTTGAGCTTAACCCCAGCTTTAATTTCCGGGCCGGCATCCTATTGCCGCAGATAGGCATGGTGAATGCAAATCATGATTCCCCCAAATGGGAGTTTATTGAACGCCCCTTGTCTTCCACGGAGATCATACCCACTACTTTATCTGAAGTAGGATTTGGAATTCACGGAAAGCTATTCCAGGACAATACGATTTTCGCCTATGATGCATACATCGTAAATGGCTTACAGGAAAACATTATTCTCAACGAAGAAGGAAGGACACACCTTGCAAGCGGTAAAAATCCTGAAATGTTTGGAGAAGATAACAATGGAACACCCATGTTCAACGCCAAACTATCCCTGGCCAATAAAAAATTAGGAGAAATAGGTTTTTCCTATTACGGAGGAGCCTACAATCGCTTTAACCTGGAAGGAAACACTGTAGAACAAAAAAGGAACCTTAACCTTTTTGCTTTTGATTTAAGCACACAAATAGGAAAACTGAAAATCCTGGCTGAATATGCTCATGTGGCCGTACAAGTTCCCCATGACCTCAAAGATATTTATGCAACTACCCAATACGGAACTTTTTTAGAATTTTCCTATCCGGTACTCAAACGAAGAATATTAGGCTTTGAAAATTCTGTTGTGAATGCAAATATCCGGGCAGAAAGGGCGGATTATAATGTAGGAGGCATGAAACAGACAAATGCAAATATCGGAGACGAAGTTTCAGCTATCGCAATCGGCATCGGTTTCCGTCCCTCTCCCTCCACTGTTATTCGCTTTAATTACAGGTACCACTTGAAATATGATTTCCTAGGAAATCCCCCAAGTCACCTTGCAGGGTTTCAGTTTGGGGTGGCGAGCTACTTCTAAAAAAAATGGTGAATGTTTAATGGTTGATGGCTAATGAATTGGCATGATTATTAAAGAACATTAAACATTAAACATCAACCCTTACCCATCTTTTCTTAACCTATATTTGTTTGATGGAAAAGGAATTGCTTTTTGTAGATGTTATCCTGCCTCTTGCAGTTCCCAATTTATATACTTATTCCATTCCGGAAATTTACCGGAAAAATATTAAACCAGGGCAACGCGTGGTGGTGCAGTTCGGAAAAAAGAAATTGTATACAGCCTTAGCTCACACCGTTCATAGCAATCAACCCGAACTTTACAAAGCAAAAGCCATTGAAAGCATCCTGGATGTGGAACCCATTGTTAATCAAAAACAACTGGAGCTCTGGAGATGGATATCGGATTATTACATGTGCACGATCGGAGAGGTGATGAATGCCGCACTGCCATCCGGATTGAAACTTTCAAGCGAAACTAAATTACTGCTCAACCAGGAAACTAAAATTAACAGCCAGGAGCTGAGCGATGACGAATATCTGATCCATGAAGCGCTTCAAAAGGATGGCGTTATCACTCTCAATGAAGCAGAAGAGATTGTACAGGGTAAATCTGCCCACCTAGTTATAAAATCGCTTTTGGAGAAAGGTGTACTCATGATCCACGAAGAATTGAAAGAAAAATTCAAACCGAAGATAGAAGAGTTCGTCCGCCTCACCCAATATGCTTCCAATGAAAACAACCTGAAAAATATTTTTGACGAACTGGAGAAAAGGGCGTTTAAGCAGCTGGAGGTGTTGATGGAATTTGTTCAAGCAACACAGGCCCCTGCCCCTAAAGGGGAAGAAAGGCAAATAAAAAAATCTGAACTATTAAAAAAGACGAATGCTTCGCCTGCAACAATTGAGGGCCTTGTAAAGAAAAACATATTTAAAGTCTATGAAAAAGAGACCGGGCGTTTTGCTTCCCTGGATGCATCCTCTTTGAGCAAAAAATTATCTAAAGAACAGGAAGATACGCTCACAGAGATAAAAAAACAGTGGCATGAAAAAGACGTAGTGCTTTTTCACGGGGTTACTTCCAGCGGCAAAACAGAAGTATACGTACGGCTGATAGAAGAAACATTAAAGCAAGGCAAGCAGGTGCTTTATCTTCTTCCTGAAATTGCCCTGACCACACAAGTGGTAAGCCGTATCAAAAAATATTTTGGAGATCAGCTGGGCGTGTATCATTCGAGGTTTAATGAGAATGAACGGGTGGAGGTTTGGAATGAGGTAAACAAGGCAGAAGTCAAAAGGCAGAAGGCAGAAGTAACTGCCAGTAAATTTCAAGTCATTTTGGGTGCGCGCTCCTCGTTATTTCTACCTTACTCCAATTTAGGATTGGTAATTGTGGATGAAGAGCACGATGCCTCGTACAAGCAATTTGATCCCGCACCCAGGTACCAGGCAAGGGATGCAGCCATTATGCTGGCGGGATTGCATAAAGCAAAAGTGCTGCTGGGATCGGCCACACCCTCGGTGGAAAGCTTCTTTAACTCCAAAGAAGGAAAATATGGATTTGTGGAACTGACAACGCGTTATGGAGGAGTTCAATTGCCGGAAATATTGATTGCTGATGTAAAAGACGCTACAAAACGCAAAAAGATGAAATCGCACTTCACTCCTCTTCTCATGGAAAATATAGAAGAAGTGCTGAAGAATAAAGAGCAAGTCATCCTTTTCCAGAACCGCAGGGGCTTTGCCCCGCACCTGGAATGCAAAACCTGCGGATGGATTCCGGTTTGTAAGAATTGTGATGTAAGCTTGGTGTATCACAAATCCGGAAACCAGTTAAGATGTCATTATTGCGGATACATGACCGGCATACCGCCCTCCTGCAATGCCTGCGGAAGTCCGGAGATACAAATGAAAAATTTTGGCACGGAAAAAATAGAGGAAGAACTGCAGATCTTTTTTCCCCAAGCACGCATTGCGCGCATGGATTATGACTCCACCCGCTCCCGCTTTGCACACGAACGGCTGATCAACGATTTTCAGGAAGGCATCATTGATATCCTCGTAGGTACACAAATGGTCACCAAGGGATTGGACTTTGAGCACGTAAGCACCGTGGGCATCCTGAGTGCCGACCAGATGATGCACTTCCCCGATTTTCGCTCGCATGAACGCAGCTTCCAGATGCTCGCACAGGTATCCGGCAGGGCAGGCAGAAAAAGCAAACGCGGCAGGGTAATTTTACAAACTTATAATCCTGAGCATCACATTATTCAATACGTAATTGAAAATAATTACGAAAAGATGTACACGGAAGAAATTGAACACCGAAAAAATTTCCAGTACCCGCCATTTCACCGCCTGATAGAGCTTACGGTACTGGACAAGAACATAGATAAAGTAAATGCCTTTGCCGATGAGCTTGGCACACAGCTAAAAAATAGCTTAGGAAAACGGGTGCTGGGCCCTGAGTTCCCCATCATTCCCCGGATAAAAAATATGTACCATAAAAAGATAGTGATCAAAATAGCCAAGGAAGAATCTGCAAACAAGATCAAAGCACAAATACGCTCAACCATTGATGCCTTGCATAAACACGAAGCCTATAAATACATTAAAGTGCAGGCTGATGTGGATCCAGTATAATCTGATGTTTTATCTCAACAATAAAAGCCCTGACCGAGGCTCTGCGAAGCGTTATGGGCGGATGTAGATCCAGTGTAGTTTGCTGTTTGTCCAGTTATTTTTTCAATTTGTAAGCTTCCAGATCTTTAAGTTCACTAGTATACCATGGATAGGTCAACGGATAAATTAATTGTCAATTATTATTAATTTGTCCGTGTATTGAGTAGATTTATTTTCATGGTATTTATCTATGTTAAGAGGCATTTTTTTATAGAGAAAAGCGGTATAAGGTTGGGTGTGTTTTTGATGTTTTGGTAACTTATAAGTAACCTGCATATGTGAATATTTTTGAGTAAAATTTCCCAGTTCAATTAAGCTTGCAGCTTAACTGAGCCATTATGCTATCACAAATCTACAAACTTCCCATATCCCCTCTCTCGTAATAGAGATAGCGTTCATAATCCTACCCCCTCCACCTCGCTCCGCTAAAGCGCTTCGCGAAGGCGAGGCGGGGGACAAACAGCCGGCAACCCAACAAAAAACCCCGTACAGTTTACCTGAACGGGGCTTAGGTATTATAATGCTGAATTATTATTCAGCGATCTGGATCATTTTGAATGGCACATTGATAATGGCCTGGTAATCTTCACCGGCTTCGAGCATATCTTCGTCATCCTGCTCGTAATACCAATTGATAACCAATTGGTTTCCGTTCTTGTGAATGGATTCAAGCTTTTTGAAAACATCCAGTATACATTTAGAAGAACTGGTGTTAAAGTACTCCAGCTGTATGTTCACAGTAGTTACGGAGCTTGGTGTGCTTCCGTATTTTTCAAGAGATTCTACAATAGGCTTGTAAAATTCAATTGAGTTTTCAGGAATGGATCTTCCTTTGATTTCTAAAAAACCTTTTTCAAAATCAAAATTGATAGATGGGGTTTTAGGGGTCGATTCGATGTTGATCTTTTCCATAGCGGGGTATTATGAGATTTTAATATTTAAACTGAAAAATGAATATTTATCGTCAACAGGCATGAATGTGTAATTTAACTTTTCTCCGGTTTTACGTGCAATGTCTATCATTCCTAATCCTCCTCCGCCTTTTGCGGACATTTCGCCATTAGCAAGCACCTTTTTGTAATACTCTTTCAGTTGTTCCTGGGTCATGGTGTTGATTTCCTGCAAACGTGCATCCAGGCCGGCAACATTTTCCTTACGGATATAATTACCTGTAATGATGGTGTATCTGCTTTCCAGCTTACCTATCATGAAAATTGCAGAACGTGTTTTATCGGTTTGCGACAAATCTACTTCATCCATATGGTGATATAGATTCTGCAAACATTCCACCAGCACATTATATACTTTCTTCTTTACTTTAGGCTCTTCCTGCAGGTTCTCCAACTTGGATTCCATGATCTGGAGAATGGAGGTGAGCAGTTCAGAAGTAATATCGCCCTTGAATGAAAGCAATATATGATTGCGTTCCATTTTATCGTAAAAATCGTAGATATCAAGCATCATGGGCAGTTAGTTCTTGAATTCGACAAATATATACATTAATTATTTATACGTGGTAAACTATTATTTTGGCTGTTTATGCCTCCGCATGCGCTGATTCATGCGCTTCAGCACCTTGGCATTCTCCAGTCATTCCATCCCATTTGCCTACCACAACAGCAATCGCTCTAACTACATTCACTTTTTCCTGCTTGGCAGCCTTTTTCAGATCTTCTTTTGCCTTTGCAGGGCTCATATTTTCCCCCTTTTTCCACATAGCAGTGGAAGGAAGGTTGTAGGTAAGCTCATCACGTCCCCTCACAATTTTCCAGTTGGACATATACCCGTTTGAAGCAAGTTCTTTTCTTACTTGCTCTTGTTTTCCGCTTACTTCAAAACAAATCATTACGTTCATAATGGTTGTATTAGGTTGATATTGAATATTCTATTTCCTGATGTTATCAGACAAACATACAAAATAATATCATTATACATGTATGCAATTATCAGCCCAGGTTCATTATTTCTGTACCCTTTTTACCGAAAACAATGTGTTGGATACTGCTGAAAGCTCCAGCATCACTTCCTCTCCTCCTTGAAGGGAATCAAATTCGGAAGAATCGAGCAATATCTCTTCTTTACTGAATGATTTATTTCCAAGCATGACCTTACCATTCTTTATTCCTGCAATGCGGGTGTGAATGACTTTTTTATTGGGAGAACGCATTTCCTTTCCATATTCTAAAACCTCGGTATAAAGCAGACGTGCACAAAGGACGATGATGACAACAAAAACCACATTCACAATACCCAAGCTATCACCGTAACTGCTGTTATATTTATTGAAATAAATAACCATTGCAGTGCTTAGCACTATTGCTGACAAAAACATGAACATCCTGTAAATTAACTTTCTCTTTAAAATAACTGACAACATCTTCTTTTCCTCATCGAAAAGAGGAAGCAGACGGGCAATGGGAGGTAGGGACATAGGTCAAAGGTAAAAAAAGCTATACGCGATCGCATCAAATTAAGTATGCAACAAATTATACCTTTGCGCATTAACCCAAAAATGATTATGTGGAACGAAGAAAACAACGCACTCAAGAAAACCTTCAAGTTCAAAAATTTTTCAGAAGCCTTTGCATTCATGACACGTGTAGCATTCATTGCTGAAAAAATGGACCATCATCCTGAATGGAAAAATGTGTACAACACGGTTGAGATATCCCTTAATACGCATGATGCTGGTAATACAGTTACAGATAAGGACAGGAAGCTGGCAGCGGAAATAGATAAATTAAGCAGCAAGTAAGATGTCAGAATGGAAAATTATTACTGGTTTCTGGCTTCTGGCTTTTGGTTTTTGTGCTAGTGCCCAAAATCCAGTGACCGGAACCAAGCTTCAGTCTCAAATTTCCTCCATGCAGAAAGATGCGGACCTGGCACATGCATCCTGGAGCATTTGTGTGTTGGATGTTACAACAGATTCTGTTGTATCGGAATACAATTCCCACATTTCGCTGGTTCCTGCTAGTACGCATAAAATAATCACCACGGCTACTGCACTGGCCCTACTGAAACCGGATTTTAAATACGAAACGAGAATTGAGTATGATGGCAGCTTAGATACTGTAAAAGGAATTCTCACAGGAAACTTATACATCCGGGGAAGCGGAGATCCAACACTTGGATCGGAAACATTTAAAAAGAAAAGCGACACTATTCCACTTACAGATATATGGGCGAAGATCCTTGCAGCAAAAGGAATTAAAAAAATTGAGGGCTCTGTCATTGGTGATGCACAGGCTTTTGAAGACGAGATGGTTCCTTATTCCTGGATATGGGGAGATATGGGAAATTATTATGGGGCCGGTTCCTGCGCATTGAATTACAAAGACAATAAGTTCGCACTGCTTTTTAAATCCGGACAGAAAAACGGAGACAGCACCAGCATTAAAAAGATCAGCCCTGATATTCCGGGAATGCGAGTGATCAATCAAACATTTACCAGGGGATATACAGATAACGCCTACATCTATGGATCACCCTACTCTCTTGTGCGATATGTGAAAGGAACCATTCCCGCAAATAAAGTGGACTACGAAGTGGAAGGTTCTCAGCCGGACCCTCCGCTATTCTGCGCACAATCCCTGGACAGTTCACTCAGAAAAATTGGCATTTCTATCTCTAAAAAGCCGGGTACGCTGCGAAACTTTCTTCCATCAGCAGAAGAGTTCAGCGCTCTCAGCTCTGATTCAGCTATCCGCACGCCTGATACTATCTGCGAAGCAAAACCAAAAGCTCCCCGAAAAACCCTCTATACGCACACATCGCATTCTATTGACAGGATAGTGACCGAAACAAATATTCAGAGCAATAATCTTTTTGCCGAAACACTTTTAAAAACCATCGCCTGGAAAAAAACATTCTTTGGCGATGATCAAACAGGAATAGACATTGTAACCAATTACTGGAAAACAAAAGGCGTTGACCTCAAAGGATTTCACATGGCTGATGGCTGCGGACTTTCCCGCTTTAATGTGATCAACACAAAACAGCTTTCCCAGATCCTGCGTGTGATCACAAAAGATTCCAGTCTTTACAAACGATTCTCGAACTCGCTACCCATTGCAGGGAAGAGCGGCTCACTCGGCAGGCTTTGCAAAGGCACCTTAGCCGAAAATAACTTACGCGCAAAAAGCGGATACATGACCCGTGTACGCAGCTATGCAGGATACGTGACAAATAAAAAAGGCAGGCTTTTATCTTTTGCTATCATTGTGAATAATTATGATTGCACTCCTACCGTAATGAAAGATAAAATGGAAAAGCTAATGATAGCTCTTGCCGAACTGGAATAACCGGCAGCCTCAACCTAAAGGAAGCAAATCAAAAAAAACCTGCAACGTCTGTCCCCTTCTATTTGCTTATCACAATTTTCTTAATGGCCACTCCATCTTCAGTTTTTATACTGACGAAGTACACTCCATTCACAGCATTCAGGTTAATTACTTCTCCTGTTGACTGATGGACAAGTTCGCCAAAGACATTGTAAACTTCCACATTCTTAATTTTCACTCCCGAAGCCAGCGGGCTGTCATTTTTAATAGTAAAGCTGCCTGTAGTAGGATTCGGATAAAGCTGAATAGATGAAATACGTTCTGCATAAGATTTAATCCCTGTTGTAGCACCAAACCTATTTATATTGGATTTAGAAAGATTAAGATTACTAGCCATCGGCACAGGATTTTTACCTGCAATAACACAACTCGCGGTGTTTATCACACCCACAAAATAATATACATTGTCAAAGGGAGCGGAAGTGTTTACGTCCGTATATGTATGCAGCGTACTCGGTACCGCATCCAGGGAATCCCATACTCCGCTAAAATAACGATAGATAACGAATGTGGAATATGAAAAGCCTTCGTAATCATCCCAGCTAAGATTAACGTGGCCGGCTACACCCACACTTGCTGCAAGATGAATAGTTTTATGAAATCCTCCAATGGGCGCTTCTGTTCCGCAGGAATCTTCTACTGTTACTTTATACCTCCAGGCACGTTGAAGTGGGTTCGCACTTATATCTGACCATGAGTTGGGCTGGTTGGCCGGCTGACTTCCGAGCTTTTGAAAAACTCCCGCTGTAGTTGTTTCACGGTAAAAATTGTATTGCTTCAATCCAATATTCTTAATGCTGTCTTTTACAAAAACACATTGATTTTTTCCTGTAACGGTGTCCACCGTTACAATACAAATAACAGGCGTATAAGGAGCCTTCGGTGGTAAGATTGCGCCTTTTGCTCCTACACAAGGATTCCCGTTGCTGAAAATTTTTACACCGTAATTTCCTGCAGGCACATCAATCAGATCCTGTGCAGTGGCACCGGTTGTCCATAAATAGGTATAAGGTGGAGAACCTCCCGTTACAGAAATATAAACGGACCCTACACCGCTTGAGCAGTTGGCAGGAACAATTGAATCAATAACTGCTGTTGCAGCTCCCAGATTTACAATGGTTCCTATTCCTGATCTCTTGCATCCTTTGTTATCAGTGACCATTACGGAATAACCACCCGCTGCCACATTACTAACAATAGGGCTTGTTGCACCTGTGCTCCACATATAGGTATAAGGCGGGGTTCCTCCAACAGGAAGTACACCAACAGCACCATTTGAAGCTCCGCACGAAGCATTTTGAATACTGTCTGCAAGCATTAACTTTGATGGCTCAGTAACAAGAATTATTTTGTTGGATATACAGCCGTTAGCTCCCGTAACCTGAAGCTGGTGCGGCCCCGCCTGTACATTGCTAATATTTTGATTGGTATGGCCATTCGCCCATAGATAGGTGTAGGGTGGATTGTTACCTCCTGCCACATTAGTGGCTATTGCACCATCGCTCCCTCCATAACAGGAAACATTTTTTACCAAGGAAACGGAAATTGCCGCAGCACCGGCATCGCTAACCATTATTGCTTTTGAATCTTTACAGCCTGCAGCATCAGTAACCAGCACCACATAAAGGCCTGCTGATAAACTATCTGCCAAAACAGCTATGTCACCATTGGTCCACTGATAGGTATAAGGGCTGGCGACTCCTGTTGCAACTACGGATGCAGTTCCTGTAGCCAGGCCACAGGCAGAATTGGTGTTCGTAATTGAAAGATTGAAGTTACACTGCGCATACGAATAAATTGGCAAATGACAAACAACAAAGGCGAATACGAAGAGAAGATTTTTTTTCATGCTATTGATAGATAAAATATTTACAGTTATTTAAACCACCGTGATTTAGTAGTTAAAATTACAAGAATTTCTGAATATTCTATTAATAACATTACTACGAGATATCACTATGTTTTATGATACAAAGCGGCTAAATCCATCAACAACCCCACGCTGTAGTGAATGGCTACGCCCAATAATATTGAGCGGGTTCTTAAGCTGAGCATACCGAGTACAACTCCTGCAATAATGGCCGCAATAGTTTCCGGCAGCGGCTTGCCGAAGTGGATCATACAATAAGGAATGGTCATAACCAATACAGAATATATTCCAAAGCGTTGCTTTAAACCATGCACCATAAAACCCCGAAAGAAAAACTCCAACGCAAAGAATTGTAAAAAATAAAGCGCTTCCCAAATCCAGAAATTCGGAAACAGTTTTTCTCCTGCAGCAAGGTCATAAAAAGGATATTTAGCCTGAAAGGAAGCGGTGGTTGAAAAAAATGCAACCAGGGGAATCATTACACAAAGCATAACGAGATAGATCCAATAATCCTTGAATGCACCTTTCCATTTTAGCCCGTATTCGCTAAGATCTTCCTTGAAGAAAAGTTTGATAGCGATAGCAGGAACGATAAAATAGAAAACAAATAATACCGCAACCCAATCCGTAAGCTCAGACAACTGCGCATTACCTGAAAAATGAATGAATGAACTTAACTCCGGCAAATACTTATTCATAGTGAGGCATAGAGCCGTGAGAACGCATATAGAAATTACCTTTTTATCAAAAGGCTTTCCGTCATCCGGCATAAATAATTCCTTTACTCTCATTAAAACAAAAGTAATTTATAATTTTGAAGATGAATCTTTTCTATGCACCCGATATCAATCCTTCCTTTCCCCTGCTTCTTCCAGAGGAAGAATCAGCACACTGCATTCGCGTGTTGAGAATGAAACAGGGCGACCTAATTCATTTTACAGATGGAAAAGGAATGTATTATCAGGGGGAAATTTCTTCTGATCATCCCAAAAAATGTACAATAAAGATCATTCATTCATTTCCTGATCCGGCAAAAAGGAATTTTCACTTAACGATCGCAATTGCCCCTACAAAGAACATTGAACGCTTTGAATGGTTCCTGGAAAAAGCTGCTGAAATAGGCTGCGATGAGATCATTCCTATTCACTGCAAACATTCCGAACGAAGCATTATCAAAACAGAACGGCTCAACAAAGTGATCGTTTCTGCCATGAAGCAATGCCTGAAATCACAACTCCCTAAACTACATGACCTAACCGATTTTAAAAAATACATTGAATTGACTAAAAGCTACAGTGGCCAAAAATTCATCGGGCATATTCCGGAATTGTCAGATGCAGAATTCCCTCCTCAGAATCCACAGGGGAAATTCTTAACATGTACATATACCAAAGGGAATAATGCCCTCATTACTATCGGGCCCGAGGGTGGGTTTTCAGAAGAAGAGGTTGCTTTAGCTACTCAAAATGGCTTTACACTTATTAGTCTGGGCAATTCCCGTCTGCGGGTTGAAACTGCCGGAGTTGTTGCATGCAGTACAATAAATTCGATCAACTTCTGAATGACGTATTTAACATTGGCTTGTTTGCAAATCACACACTCCCAGGTATTTAATACAAGCATCGCACCTTATTTTTGACGATTAATTTTTATTTAAAAAAAATGAAATATATTTTATTACGACTTATATTATTTAATTTCCTAATAATCAATTTATCGTTTTCTCAAAATAAAATTTCAGATATTGATTATTCTTCCATTGATAACCTAGACCTTGATGCGGACGGAGTGAATGACGATGCTGACGCATGCCTCAGCACTCCAAAAGGTGTGAAGGTGGATGCGAAAGGATGTCCGGTTGATTCAGATGGAGATGGCGTTCCTGATTACCTGGACAAAGAAAAGGGAACGAAAAAAGGTTCCTTAGTAGATACGGATGGAAAAACAGTAACAGATGAAATGATCCTGGCAAAGTCAAAGCAGGATTCTGTGGGACTGGTAAGATCTGCTGATTTTACAAAAACCCCTTCTGCGGAAGCACTCAAAAAAACAGATAGTGACATACAAAAAAATCAGAAGAATAAAAGTACTTCCTCAAAAGTACCTCCCTTATTTGCAAGTGCTGATACAAATAATGATGGCACCATTGCTTCATCCGAGATCACGGGAGTGATTGGAGGCTTTTTTGATGGCACCAATGACTATACGGTGGAAAAGATTCACTCATTAATCAACTATTTTTTCGAACAATAGCACTACACATCTTTCCCGGATTTCTTCAATAATTACATTTTCACACTTCATTTTATTCATGAAGTTTTATTTTTTTCCTGTACTAAAAAACAGAAAAAGGATATATCCTTATTAACAGAAGCGTGTTTGTAAGTTGAAAAACTCCTATTTCATATTAGCTTGATTTTGAAATAGTTTTGTTCGCAACGAAGTTTCAGATATGCATTCATAGTGATTGCATATCTGAAACTTTACACTAAAATCTCTACCCATGATCAAATACACTATTCTTCTTCTCAACATGCTTGCCGTAATTTTTGTGCGAATGTTTTTTGCAGAAGATGTTAATGTAAAAATGAATGTGCCTGCTAAGGTAAAACAGGGAGAGGAATTTACCGTTACTCTTACAATAAACAAAGGCTCCATTACAGGCGTAGGACACATGAAGCAGGAGTTGCCTGCAGGATTGGGAAATGCTACGATACTGGAAGCTAAAGGAGCTGATTTTAAATATTTAAGTGAAGACAATGTGGTGAAGTTTACATGGATATCGCTTCCGGCAGATCAGGAATTTACTGTCTCTTATAAAGTATCCGCTAAGGCAGATGCAGCAGATGGAAAAGTTAATATTGCCGGAAAGTTTTCATACGTACTGGACAATGAGAAACAAACATACCTGGTTCCCGAGGCGGCTATCGTAATAGGCAATGAGGTTGTGGCTGCGAATACAACTCCGGAACCGGAAAAGAAAGATACTACAGCCGTTACCCCGACAGTTGTTGCACCTGAAACTACTGCAACTGCTACTCCGGAAATTATAGCGGTAAATCCAACAACCCCTGAAACAACCCCAACATCTGTAAGTCCTCCGGCAACAACAGCGGTAGCTACTGCAAAACCAGATACTACTGTTTCACCATCCACTGCTGCTGCAAAAACAGCTGCACCGATCACTGCTTCCCGAACAATTGTAGGTAGCCCGGAAGCAGGAATGGAATTTACAGTAGAGATCAATGTAAAAAAGGATGGTATGAAAGGATTTGCACGTATACAGGAAACACTTCCCATGGGTTTAAGGGCCATGTCGCTTGATAATAAAGGCGGAACCTTTTCATTTATCGATCAAAAAGTAAAGATCATTTGGGATAATCTGCCTGCTGATGAAGAAGTGAAGGTATCGTACCGGGTTTCTGCAGCCGATAATACATCCGGAAATATGGAAATCACAGGTTCTTTCTCTTATGTAGAAAATGATGATCCTAAAAAAGCAGAGATTCCTTCCACTACGATATCCGTGAAAGGTAAAACCGCGCTTGCCACAAACACTACACCTGAAGGCCAAAACACAACGTCAACGACTCCCTCAACCACCACAGCTACCAATGAACCTGCAACCACAACTACACAACCTGCTGTGGCCACCAGCACAGCTACATCTGTGCCTGCTCCGGAGGATAAGGTAGCTTATAAAATTCAAATATGTGCACTTTCTAAAATAGAACGCGGCACTTCTTATTTTGAGAGCAAGTTTTCTATCAGTAATAAAGTAAGCATGGAATTTCATGAAGGATGGAAAAAATACATAGTAGGAAAGTACGATCAATATAAAGAAGCTCGTGATTACAGGGAAACCATCCGCGCAAAGGGAGTTGAAAATCCCTTTGTAACTGCATATAACAGCGGCAAAAGGATTACTGTACAGGAAGCATTGATGGTTTCCAATCAGCAATGGGTACGCTAAGGTTTTAGTGTTGCTGCGGGCCTGATAGTAACCTTGAATTTATTATCTTTGAAGGAATGAAGCAATTTTTAATTATATTATTTACTCTTTTCTCCTGCTTCGGCTTTTCGCAAGATACTACCAAGCCTGCACCTATCCCCTATTACCCTTATCCTAAGCCATTTCCACCCCGCGATTATTTTATAAAAGATGATTCTTCCGTTTTTGTAAATACACGCTTGATGCAGCCTATAATTGGTGCTGGTGCCGGAATTTTAACATATTTTGGAGACGTTAAAGGCAGCAAATCCGGACTTTCTATAAGTCGTTTAGCATATAACATCTCTATTTCTGAACATCTTTCCCGTTCCGTTCTTTTCAGTGCAAGAGCCCTCTTCGGCATAGTAGGTGCTAATGAGAACAATGCCCGCAATGTGAACTTTGAATCCGGCATTCGGTCCGGGGGGGTGCATCTCGCTTACAACTTTGATAATTTTTTACCTCGGAAAAGACGAATAGATCCGTTTGTACTTACGGGTATTGAGTATTTCGAATATTTATCTAAAACTGATTTGCTTGATAAATCCGGAACTCAATACCATTATTGGAGCGATGGATCTATCATGAGCCTGGATGAAGCTGATCCGAATGTTGCAAACGCAATTCCTTTGCTCAGAGATTACGACTATGAAACAGATATACGCAAAAACAATGTTTCTTTGTTTGGCAAATATCCTGAACGTTCTTTTGCTGTTCCGGTAGGCGCTGGTGTGAACCTTCATCTTACGCCCCGTTTGAATTTCAAGCTGGGTGCAACCATGCATTTTACTTTCACAGATTATATTGACGGAGTAACTGAAACGAACAAAGGAAACGGGAATGGAAATAAAAAGAAGGATAATTTTCTGGAAACCTACTTCACATTGACCTTTGATCTTTTCGACCCGACCCCCCCTTACATCTCTCCTGTTTCAGACAAGGATCTTCTTGCTTTGATGTATGACGATTCGGACGGAGATGGTGTTACTGATTTTGATGATTCCTGTCAGGGAACCCCAGCCGGTGTTTCTGTGGATGCCAAAGGCTGCCCTCCGGATACTGATGGTGATGGTAAATATGATTACGCAGACAAAGAGATCAATTCTCCTGCAGGAGCATATGTAGATGATGATGGAGTGGCTATGAGTGATTCTTTGATAGCACAGAAGTGGCGTATATGGAGTGACACTATTAATCAATATGTAGCCTACAATACCGTTACAAACCCTATGGCAATGACGGGTGAGGGATGGAACAAGTCCAGGGATGCCACCGTGGTTTACAGAAGAGAACTGGTAATTCTTATCGGCACATACAAAGAAGGTGTACCCCCAACAGAAATGGAAAAACTACTCAGCGTGCCTGATGTAAGAAATTCTGTTCAATCAGATTCTACCACCACTTATTTCGCGGGATCCTTCAGCAGGCCTTCCGATGCAGAAAAAAGAAAAGATGAGATGATATCTGCGGGCTTTAAAAATGCCAAGATAATGGCTTTAAATAAAGATGGCTCTCTTTCTGAACTTAATGCAGAAACATTGGCAGGATTTAATGGAAATGATAAAGGAAATGCTGTTGCACCTGTTGACATGAAAGGTGTTGTTTACCGCGTTCAGTTAGGTGCTTATTCTAAAAATCTTTCGACTTCCGTATTTAAGAATGCAGGTAATACAATCGAGCTTAAAACAGAAGATGGATTATATAAATACATGAGCGAATCATCCTCATCTATACAAGACGCATTAAAGCTTAAAGATGATCTTATAAAGAAAGGATATAATGGCGCATTTGTAGTTGCTTACAAAGACAATAAGCGTGTACAGCTATCTGCTGTAAGTGGAGGGATCATAAAGAAGAATGAAGATTTTACAGAGCCTAAAACGCCTAAGAGCGCAATCGATAAAAACCAAGTATTTTTCAAAGTACAGATAGGTGCATTTATCAATGACCCGCCAGAGGATGTTATGCGGAATTTCAAAAAAGTTCCTGGCCTTGAAAAAAGAAAGAAGTCTTCCGGAGTCAATCAATACTTAGCAGGCAAATTCAAAAACTACCAGGATGCCCAAAATTCCAGAGATGATATAGCTAAAAAATATGGCATTGCGGATGCCTTCGTGGTTGCATTCTTTAAAGACGAAATGATTTCTGTTCAGGAAGCTGTGGAGCTCTTAAAATAACTCTTGGTTTTTTGGGGAGGCTGAATTACGGAATAAGCCAACACCTGGGGATTATTAAAACTTGCTTGAAAAGTCCTTGAACCTTTTTGCCCCTTTATCTTTTTCAGACAGCAAAGGATTCTCCACTCCCCAATTGATATTGAGATCCGGATCGCACCATAGGACACTATCCTCAGATTCTTTATTGTACACGTTTGAGCATTTATAGGAAAAGATTGTATTATCTTCCAATACAGCAAATCCATGCGCAAATCCAACAGGAACGTACAACATATTTTTCTTAGCAGCAGTAAGCACTTCTGTAAAATGATGTCCGTATGTAGGAGAATTTTTCCTGATATCTACTACCACATCCAATACTGATCCTGCAATTACACGCACCAGCTTTGCCTGGGCAAATGGTGAATTTTGAAAATGTAATCCTCTTAATACACCTTTGTGAGAAAGGGATTGATTATCCTGGACTAATTCCGTTGTAATACCGTGCTTATAAAAAACTTCTTTATTATAAGATTCGAAAAAATTGCCTCGTGCATCTTCAAATACATTCGGCTGAATGACAAACAAATCTTTTATTTTGGTCTCGATTAATTTCATCTGCTATTAGGAAACATGCGTTTAAATATTGATTTCTTCTGACTTATTACTTTATCCTCGTAATAACCATAACCTTGCCCGTATCCATATCCGTATCCATATCCATATCCATAATTATATCCGTAGGATTTCCTATCAATATCCACTCCATTCAAAACAATAGATAATTTTTTAATGCTATTCTCATTATGAAGCCTATCTACATTTTGTATGAAAGATCTTTTTGAATATTCAGACCTAAAAACATAGATAGGGTAATCCACTTTCTGAATTATAGATATTCCATCTGTAACTAAACCAACCGGAGGAGTATCCAAAACCACAAAATCATATTTTGTTTTTAAGTACTCGATAAGCTCACTCATTTTTTTACTTATGATCAATTCCGAAGGATTTGGTGGTATAGGCCCTGCTGTAATAAAATCTAAATTATCAAACACACTATGTTGGATGCATTCTTCCAAAGAATACTTATCAATAAGGATAGTGCTCATACCTTTTACATTCTCGGCACCAAAACCCAAGTGAATTTTAGGTTTACGCATATCCAAATCGATTACTATTACTCTTTTGCCGGCATAAGCAATTATTCCTGCAAGATTAATTGCAATAAACGTCTTCCCTTCTCCAGAAACTGTAGATGTGACAGCTGCCGTTTTAGATCCTGGTTCATTAGAAATAAACTGCATATTAGTACGAATGGATCTGAAAGCCTCTGCTATTAGAGACTTAGGATTTTTATCCACCAGCAATTGAGATACCGGAACATCCTTTTTATATTTCGGAATTATACCCAGTATTGAAATATCTCCTCCTGTGATCTTAGTTATATCGCTTATTGAATTGATTTCATTATACATAATATACCTCAAAAATGTCAAAATGATAGATGCCAAAAAAGCTAAGAGTATAGCAACAATAAATACGATAGATCTTTGGGGGGAAACAGGAACCACCGGGATTAATGCATTATCTAATACAATATGTTTGGAAACATTTCCAGCCATAGAGATCTGATATTCGGCTATTTTTTCAAGCAATAAATTGTAAAATTTCTCATTAATACTAAACAGGCGCTGGAGGCGGGCATATTCTACTTCTTCAGATGGAATATTATAATGCTGCTTTTCCAATCCGGCAATTTTTTCATTTAAATTTTTTATTCTTAAATGCAGCTTATCCTTAATAGACTTAACACTTTCAAGCAAGAGTCTTTTTTGAACATCGATCTGAAATTCAACTGATTTAATTTTTTCGCTTGTCGGGGTAACCTGATACAATAATGCTTCTCGTCCTTTCAACAATTCCTGCAACGAACTTATTTGACTGTTTAAAGCGCTTTCAAACTCAATTCCCGCCAGTAAAGAAACGAGTTGGTACGAATCCACATCCTTTTTTCCTTCAATACTTTTTTCAAGCTCAATAAGTACGTTTTCTCTCAGTTCGAGAGTAATTACTTCATCTTCAAGTAAATTCAAGCGTGAAAAGCCAGCATCAGGAATATTTTTAGTATCCGGTACTTTATTATCCTTTTTAAATGTATAAATAGAGGTTTCCGCAGTACGAAGCCGTTCATAAACAATGGATAACTGATCATCCAGGAATAATAATATTTTCTCAGCGCTTTCTCCCTTTTTCTCTTTATCATAATCCTTAAATTGCTCTGCCATCGCAGTAACAACATCTGCTGTTTTTGCAGCATTGTTATCTTTAAATGAAATTTCAATGGTTTTTGCTGCACCATTTTTTAACGTAACCTGTACGTCAGGCAAATATTCACTGGCAAGTACTTCTAAATTATTAACAACAAAATACTGACTATTTTCTTTTAACGCATTTTGCTGGGACTTAATTTCCTGAAAATCAGGGAACGTAATAATAAAATCTAATTCGGGTGTGCTGGTTTTTATACCCGGTTTAAATTTATAGGTGTGTATTTGATCAAAGAGAGTATATGCTATTTCTCCATCATACTCATTATCAAAATGAATATAAATTTTGACCCCATAAATCGCATTAGACTTTATTTTTGCATCTACAGAATACACATTTGATTTATAACGTTCATTTCCCTTAAACGTTCCTTCAGTAAAGTAAGTAACATCAAGCGGCAGTGTAGTCAACACCCTTTTCAAAAAAACCTTTGACCTTAAGAACTCAATAGACTTAGCAATATCATCGGCAGATTCATTAAGATTTTCCACCTTAAGGATTCTCTGAGCCTGATCATCAACATTTATCTGTATCAGTGTTTTAGATTCATATACTTCAGGAGTATATCTTAGAAAAAGAAAAGCAATGCTAACAGCTACTCCAAAAAATAAAATTATCCAAAGAATACTTTTCCGAACAAGAAATAAAAACAAACCTATCTCAAACTCTTGAGTAAGATTTGAAACTCGTTGTTTATATTGAGAAAACGAATTTGTACTATTGCTGAACTGGTCTGCAAGCATCCTAACTGGGAAAGATTAAGGAGTTCTGTTTGAAAAAAATTCTATAAATAATATGATGGTAGTAACAAATGTAATATAAGGCAATACTCTACCTATAATATCATCTACTATTCTTATAGCTGGCTCAACATAAATGATATCATTGGCCTGAAGAATAAGATCAGCCTCCTTCATGCCCTCGATGGTGGAAAGATCAATTAGATATATCTGTGGGTTTTTTAAATCGCCCCTTATCAATTTGATGTTGTAAGCTTTACCTGATGTTGCAATACCTCCGGCCTGAGCTAAAGCCTCCAGCAAGGTGGTGTTTTCATTAAGAAGAGGTACAACCTGAGCAGCCCCTTCACTTCCAGGGAAAATAGTTACTTTTCTATTAGTCACTTCCAACAAAACAAATGGCTTGTTATAAAATGACGCGAATTTTTCTTCTAAAAAATATTCCGCCTCTCTTACTGTCATTCCCTTCAAGGCAATATGTCCTAAAAGAGGCATTTTAACTGTACCGTCAAATTCCACTTTATATTGAAGCCCGCCACCAGATTGACTATATCCACCGCCGCCTCCTCCCTCTGTGATTGTAGTAATATCAATTAATTTAAAACCATCATTAGAAAATATTTGAAAGGTCAATAGGTCATTTGGTGCAATTTTATACTCAACAGGTTGCGAGGGTGGAAATTCTGCGAATTGATAGTCTTTCCCCGTTTTAAGCATGATACTTGGATTCAAAGTACGACACCCTTGAAACATAAT
>Ga0163144_10006592_pt1 | contig 25576 bp, 20 predicted proteins | sample OliLak19BULKMAT1_FD_123175 | JGI IMG/M metagenome (GOLD analysis project Ga0163144, IMG submission 123175) | Freshwater microbial mat bacterial communities from Lake Vanda, McMurdo Dry Valleys, Antarctica - Oligotrophic Lake LV.19.BULKMAT1 | ecosystem: Environmental > Aquatic > Freshwater >... | reverse complement strand
GCGAACTCATCCAGGTTCGTCTTGCCGATCAGCACAGCGTCGGCCTGCCGAAGCTTGGCGATGACCGTGGCGTCATAGGGCGGAACGAAGCGCTCCAGAATCTTGCTGCCGCAGGTCGTCGGTTCACCCGCCGTACACAAGACATCCTTGATCGCGATTGGCACGCCGGCCAGCTTCCCCAGCGGCTCGCCGCGCTGCCGTTTGGCGTCGACGGCACGGGCTTGCGCGAGCACGCTCGATTCGTCCACGCGCAGAAACGCCCGCACCCCAGGGTCGCGTTTTCGGATCGCTTCCAAATAGGCGTTCGCAACAGACTCGGCCGACGCGGCACCCGCGGCGATCTGCTTGGCCAACTCGGCTGCGGATAAATCGATCATTGGATTCATGGAAAGGAGATGCGTCAATCCAGAACGGCGGGAACGCTGAAATAGTTCCCATTGCGATTGGGGGCATTGGCCAGCGCCAACTCCGGAGAGAGGCAGGCGTGGGGTTCATCGGTGCGAAAGACGTCGCTCAATTCGATCGGATGCGCCAACGGCTCAACCCCGTCCGTGTTCAATTCCTGCAACTGCTCGACGTACTCGAGGATGTGGCTCAGTTGGCCGGATAGGGTCCGCAGATCGTTCTCGCCGACCTCAAGCCGCGCCAACTCGGCCACCTTCCGGACATCGTCAATGGAAAGGGACATCGCGTCTTCTTCCGGAAGGAATTTGTTTGGATTCTGAACCGGCGCTGCGGACGCTAAGCCGCGAGCGGCAGTTAGGCGCTCATGGTCGAAAACGGCTTCCGCTTGACCGGTCTTTGCACCAGCCCCGAGCGAATCGCCTTGACGGAAACCCTTACGGATTGGACCTTTCCGTCAATGATTGCCTTGACGGTCTGCAGGTTGGGCTTGAAGACCCGTTTGGTCTTGCCCGTTACTTTCTTGCCGACGCCGCCCAGGTACTTCGCCTTGCCGCGGCGGGAATACTTCACGCCCCGCACCGGCTTCACCCCAGTAATCGCACATTGCATGCCCATGACCGGGCTCCTTTCTTCCGTTCGACGAAAAATTCAATATAGCGAGCCGGCCGCAAAGGGGCAAGGAGCGCGGCGGACCTCAATTCGTTCCACAACCCATTGTGCCCCCGTCAGCGTGACACTTTGGCTTCTTCCTTGTTTTTCTCTTGGCGCGGCGCCTTGCCCTCGCGCACAATTGGGTTAGAAAAATCTTGGGAGGCCCTGCACTCGCCCTTTCAAGACGAGGTCTTCGCGGGTTCCCTGATCATATCGTTAAGCGTTTTACGTCCAACGCAGGGTAAGCCATGCACCTCCTGGAAGTGGTCGATGGCCATGGCAAGAAAAGGCAGATCCCTTTGGATCGGCCTCACGTTCTCATTGGCCGAGAGCCTTCCTGTGACATTCACTTGGCGCATCCGGCCGTCTCGCGCCGTCATGCGCAGTTGCAGAAAACCGATCAGGGCCGCTGGGTGCTGCAGGACTTGTCCAGCCGCAATCGGGTTTATGTCGACGACAAGCCCGTTCAGCAATTGGTGCTGGAGCCGCGCCAGGCATTTCGCATCGCGGAGTACCGCCTCCGCCTGATTGATCCGGCCCTTCCCCAACTCGATTCAAGCGCGGAAGAATCTCCGTCCGCGGATCTCACCGGGGACACAGGGTTGGTCATCGAGGGCGCGTGGATGGAAAGCCTGCACGCTTTTCAGCGCGGGCTCGTGGCTCTGGAGGATCCCCAGGCGGCCTGGGAGGCGCTGGCGCGAGAAGCACGACGCGTGGCCCGGCCCACCGTCCTCGCCATCGGCTTGAGCGGCAGCCAGGGGTATGCGTGGGAAATCGTCCAAGCCGAGGAATACAACGCCCCCCTGCGCGATTATCTCGACGACGCCGACTCCAAGGTGCATGACGAACCGAGTTCCGTCTATACTTGGTCTAGCACGCGGCCGGATGTCAACCGTGCGAATCCGCCCGGCGCCTGCGTGCTCATCCCCCTTCGCGGCCGTCAAACGATTTTGGGGCATCTCTATGTGAATCGACCCGCGTCCGAGTCGATTCCCGCCGTCCTGCAACGGTATCTCGGTCTGATTGCCACCTATGCCGCCCTGGCACACGAAAACCTGCTTCTCAACCAGATGCGCAATACCCACCTGGACTTCGAAAAGGAACTGCAACACGCCCGGCAGATCCAGATCGACCTGTTTCCCGACACCTTCGATCTCGACAAGAGACTGGACGCCTTCGCCGTCAACCTCCCCAGCGCCCGCGTCAGCGGCGACTATTACGATTTGATCCGCATCGATCCCGATCGCGTTGCCTTTGTCATCGCCGACGCGATGGGCCACGGCATGCCCGCCGCACTCTTAATGGCGGCCGTCCGCGCCGGCCTGCGCATGGGGCTGACGCTCACGCTGCCGTGGGAAGCCGTCTTCCGCGGCCTCGACGATCTAATCCATCAGGCCCGCAACGAGACCTTTGTCACGGGCGTGGTCGGCTTGTTGGATCTCGCCCTCAACGAACTGGCCATCGTTTCGGCCGGCCATCCCCTGCCCTCCATCCTGATCGACGGCGTCCCCGTCGTCATCCCCGAAATCTGTCAAACTCGCCCGTGGGGCATCGACTTGGAAATGCCTTGGGAAGTCGGCCACGTTTCGCTACAGGGCAAACGCTGGTCGATTCTCGGCTTCACCGACGGAGTCACCGAATGCGCCGTGCAGGGGCAACGCAGCTTCGGCTTCCGCCGCGTGGCGCAATTCCACCAGAAGAACTTTCACCTTTCCGCGGAGGACATCGGTCAAAAGCTGCTAAACGAGGTCGCCGCCTCGCACGGCGCCGGCCCCCTGGGCGACGATCAAACCGTCCTTGTGTTGTGTTCGGGCGGAAAATAGGGGACAATGATCTTCGATAGTCGCCGAATCACCAGAACCTTCCGCACGGTGCCCTCGCAATGTTCATTCCTCGCTCGGTCATCACGCGCGTCACCACGCCCGGACCCACCGATCCCACGCGGACGCGTCTCCTTCGCGAATATCGCCACACCAGTCCGCTCATCGGCTGCCGCTTCGATCCCTCCGGGCGGTTCGTTTTCGCGGGCGCTCAGGATAATTCCATTCAGCGTTGGCATCTCGCGACCGGCGAAAAGACCACGCTCGCCGGCCATCGTTCCTGGCTGCGCGCCCTCGCGTTTCAAGGCGATCGACTTTTCTCCGCGGACTATAACGGCAAGATCCTCGTCTGGAGCACGGCCGACGCGACGCCGCGTCCTCTGCGTGAAATCGACGCTCATCGCGGCTGGATCCGCGCCCTGGCCGTCAGCCCCGATGGCCGGCAGATCGCCAGCTGCGGCAACGATCGCCTCGTGAAACTCTGGAACACCGAAACGCTCGAAACGACCCGCGTTCTCGAAGGCCATGATTGCCACGTCTACAATGTCGCCTTCCATCCCCGTGAACCGCAGCTGGCGTCGGCCGATTTACGCGGCAACGTGAAACAGTGGACGCTCGCCGACGGCCAATCCACTCGCACCCTCGATGCCCGCGTCCTCCATTTCAACGATCCGACTTTCCGCGCCGAGCACGGCGGCGTCCGCAGCATGGCGTTCAGCGGCGACGGCAATCACCTCGCCTGCGCCGGCATCACCAACGTCACCAACGCCTTCGCCGGCGTCGGCAATCCCGCCGTCGTGCTTTTCGACTGGCGCACCGGCAACCGCGTCCGCATCCTTCGCCCCCAGGCCAACTTCCAGGGCACCGGCTGGGGTGTGCAGTTTCATCCCAACGGCTTCCTCGTCGGCGCGGCCGGCGGCAGCGGCGGCATGCTCTACTTTTGGCGGCCCACGCAGGATCAATCGTTCCACAACATCACGCTGCCCAACAACGCCCGCGATCTCCACCTGCACCCCGATAACCGCCGCCTTGCCATCCCGTTCTTCGACGGCGCCGTCCGCGTTTATGACCTCGCTCCGCCTGTTCTTTGAGCCGAATAATGCTAACCTCGCCTCGCGACTATCTCTTGAAGGAAGTCAACCGCGTGCGCCGCGCCATGCGCAATCGCACCATAGGCCTCCACCTTCCCCTGGGCTGGTCCGTCGCCCTGGGATGCTGGGCGATTCTCCTTTTGCTGCGGCCGTTCCTGCCCGCCGGATTCGGGTTCCCCTTGTGGGGCGAAGGCGGCATTGTCTTCGCGCTGGGGTGCATTCTCGCCGTCGTGCTCGGCCTGCGCCGCGCTCCTTCCATGCAAGACGCCGCCCTCGCGATCGATCGAGAATGTGGATTGCGGGAACGCGTCATCAGCGCCCTTTCTTTACCGGTGGAACTTGGCAACACTTCGGTCGGGGCGGCATTGCTCGACGATGCACGCCTTCGCCTTACCCAGGCCGACCTGCACCGCCCGTTCGGTCCTCGGCAGCGAGGCCGCGATTACGCCTGGCCCCTGGCGGCCGGATTGCTCGCGGTCGGCGCGTTCTTCCTGGGACCGTGGTTGCACGCTTGGCTGTCGTTGCCGACCTTTGACGAGGATAGGCCGATCGTGCGTGCCGCCGATGTCGAGCTGGAACTCGAAAAGTTGCGCAAGGTTTCGGCATTTCAGAAAAACGAAGACTTGCCCCGCTCCAAGGAACTCGAAGAATTGGGCGCGGAATGGGAAAAGCTCATCAACAAGCCCATCGACCCGGCCAACCAGGAGCAAGTGCGCGAACGCGCGCGCGAGGTTCAGGACTTTCAAAACAAACTGAAAGAAGCCGCCCAGAAAATGGAAGGCAAACGCAAGGACGTGGAAGACGTGCTCGCCAAGCTAATGGCCGATAAAGCCGACGGCAAAAAAGGGCCGGCCGACGATTTGGCCAAGGCGCTCGCCAAGAGCGATTTCGCCAAAGCCGCCCAGGCCGTCGAACGTCTCCAGAAGAAACACAAAGATAAGAAGCTCGACCCCGACCAGGAGAAGCAGTTGGCCGAGCAACTCAAGGATTTGGAGAACCGTCTCCGCCGACTTGCCGACCCGAAGGAAAAGCGCGACCAATTGGCCAAGGACCACAAGGACGGCAAGCTCAACGACGCCGAATTGCAACGCGAACTGGATCAACTCGCCGAGCTCGAAAAGAACCTACAAGATCTGCAAGACCTCGCGGACGGCCTAAAGGAGTTGCAGGATCAACTGGGCAAGGGCGAGCCGATGGAGTTCGCGAAAGCCGAGAAGCTCTTGGCCCAGCTCAAGAAGCTTGAACGCGGCAAGGGCGATCTCAAGAAACTGGAAGAGGAACTGCGCCGCATGGAAAATGCGCAGATGGCTCTCTGTGAACTATGTCAGGGCAAGGAAGGCAAACTAAACGGCTTGGGCCGCGGCGACAAACCCGGAGGAAGACGCCCCATCGCCAAGGACGATCCCGACGGCAAGATCGCGGAGAGTCCCGATCGCGCCAAGGTCGATCCCACCGGCAAGCTGCGCGTCACCGGCATTGGCTGGGGCGGCGGCGCCTTCGCCAAAATCCCCGCCAAGGAACTGGGCGGCGTCATCCAGCAGGCCGCCCAGGACGCCCCGGAAGTGATCGAACGTCAACGCATCCCCCCCGAAGCCGCCGACCTAGCGCGCGGCTACTTCCAAAAGCTCGGCGGGCAAAAGTAAGCGCGTGCCGTTTTGTTGCCTCCGCTTATCGCCCCCGCGCCGGCGCGCGAAATGTAAACCCCGTCGCGAAAAATTACGCGCTCATTTCTCTTTGCCCCATTTGCTTTCCCTTTCAACGTGACCTACTTATTGATTGTCCAACGCTTTTGGGGAGAAGCGAAGGGCCTCGGGGCCGTTCGACAGAGAGGGGATTGTCGACGGCCCATTAAATCCCAACCATCAGGCCCATGCCGCAAGGCATGGGCTTGATGTTTTTACCCCTCCTGTTGCCTCTTTCCCTAAACCAACCAAAATACTCCTAAGGAAAGCCCAGGGATGGCCATCCCTGGGCTTTCCGCGCAAACAAGATTTCTTTACCCCGCGCGTGACTTGCCCATGCCCGCCTTCGACGTCCTCTCCTGCGGCATCATCGTCGCCGACCATCTCTGCACTCCCATCACGCACCTTCCCGCGGCGGGGGAACTTATCATGGCGGACGGCATGCTATTGACCATCGGCGGCTGCGCTGCCAACGCCGCCGTCGATCTCGCCAAGATGCAAGTCCACGCCGCCGTCGTCGGCCGCGTCGGCAAAGACACCTTCGGCCGCATTGTTGCAGACATGCTCAAGGAAGCCGGCGTCGACGTTTCCCTCGTCAAGACCAGCACGACGCAAGACACCAGCCAAACGCTTATCGTCAACGTGCAGGGCGAAGACCGCCGTTTCATCCACACCTTCGGCGCCAACGCCGAATTCAGCGCCGCCGACATTCCGCTCGACATGCTGCCGCATGTGAAAGTGCTCTACCTAGGCGGCTATCTCGTCCTGCCCGGCCTCAAACACGACGAACTGGCGCGCGTCTTCGCCCAGGCGCGCACGCTCGGCGTCAAGACCGTTCTCGACGTCGTCGTCCCCGGTCCAGGCGACTACCTCGGCGCCTTGCGATCACTCTTGCCGCATGTCGACGTCTTTCTTCCCAACAATCAGGAAGGGGAATTGATTACCGGCAAGAAGAACGCCCTGGAACAAGCGGATTTCTTTCACACGCTGGGCGCCGGCACGGTCGTCGTCACGCAGGGCGGCGAGGGTTCCGTCCTCGTAACAAACGGCCTAAAGCTGCGCGCGGGCGCGTTTTCCGTTCCCTATGTCGACGGCAGCGGCGGCGGCGATGCCTTCGACGCCGGCTACATCGTCGGCCTCCTCGAAGGCCAGGACGCCGCCGGCTGCCTGCGCTACGCCGGCGCCCTGGGCGCCAGTTGCGTCCGCGCCATCGGCACCACCCCCGGCGTCTTCACCCGCGCCGAATGCGACGACTTCCTGCGCGAGAACGAACTGAAGATCGAATCCCTCTAACCCCGCTCGCGGCTTAGCGAACCCAATAAAATATCAACTCCATTTGATTCCCTCACAAAGGAGCACCCATGCACCGCATTCTAGCCCCGCTCGCTCTGGCCCTTTTCGTCCTGTGCGCCCCGCTGCACGCCGGCGACAAGAACGACCCCATTCTCGACGCCGCCAAGAAGAACGTCAGCGATCCGGCCAAGCCCTTCACGATGGTCGTCGTCCTCACCGTCAAGGACGGCAAGGGCAAGGAATTGGAAACCGCCTTCGCGCCGGCCATCAAAGCGACGCGCAAGGAAAAAGGCTGCCTCGCCTACGATCTCAATGGCGACACCAACGACGCGACGAAGTACTACGTCTATGAACGCTGGCAGTCGATACCCGCTCTCGAAGCGCACTTGAAAACGGCACACATCAAAACGCTGCTGGGAACCGTGGTCGACCTCGTCGCCGGTCCCCCCGAAGCGAAGTTCTATACCGTCGTCGCTGAATAAACCCCGCCGCTCGCGGCTTAGCGCTCGATCGCGCTAAGCCGCAAGCGTTCCGGCGGCGCCGTCGGTTCGAGTTGCAGATCGACCTCGACCGAATGTCCTTGGTTCGCCCGAATGCGCCGGCCGTCGTCCGATAGCGTAAACCGCTTCTTGTCATTGTTGGCGACCACTTCGTGAAGGACCGCCTCGCTGAGCGTCATGCCCTTTCGCCCGGCGCACGCGATCAACTCCCCGACATCGGCCCAACCGTTGGCGTCGAGCGTCAGCCCAATCCGCCCCGGATCATGCCGCAGGGTCTTACTCAAAAACTTGCTGATTTTCGTGATTGCGGAAGCGTCCATGGAGAGACGACAAGATTACACCGAAAAGGTTCACGCATTTTTCCGCTTTCCCGCTTCTCCGCTTGCGGCTTAGCGCGACTCAATTCACCTCAGTTTCATGTGCGGACTGCACCACCCAGCAAGGAAATCCATGACGTCGACAACGATGTCTTCTTCATGTTCCATTTCTTTTTCCCGAAATCGTTGCGCGGCTGCCGCCAAGTGTTCATGAACTGTTTCACGTCGCACACCCTGCGCGAGTTGCAATCGAACATTCTCTCGAAGCGCAAGGATTGGCTCCGGTTCCGCAAGCCCGCTTTCGATCCAACGCGGGATCATGGTGTCGCCGGGGGGAGGGGCGCTTTTTGCCATCTTGTTTTCACCTGGAATAGGGCATCTTGAAATTCGTCGAGAGTCATGACTTGAGCAGGCTCAATAAACCCATGTGAACTATCCGCAGGGTCAGGTCGATACCGCAGATTCGGCTTGAGGTCCGTATCAAGGATAACCCACACGGGATCTCTCCCGGTTCCATTGAACTCCGGAGGTCTTCGGTGTCGCGGCAGCCGGAAGGGATCATCTGGAGCAACGGACAATCCTCCTTGAAACGGATACACCAAATCGATCAGGAATAGCGCGGGCACATCAATGCCCGGTCGAACACCAAGACCACGCGAACTCCATTCCTCCTTGGGTTGGCCGAGGGACGTCTCCTTCATCCCGCGATAAAGTTGAGTCATCAGTCTCTTTTATCCTACCGAGGAGGTTGCTTCCGACGCAAGAGTTGGACGCGCGGAGGGCGCGTTTCAAATAACGATCCGGCCTTCAGCGCCTCTTGCCACGATACGCCGCCATCTCCCGCGCAATTCGCCGGCGCAGTTCCGTCGTCATCAAACTGCTATGATCTCGCCCCGGAAAAATCTCCACGACGGCGTCGCTGCCCAGTTCCTTCAGCGTTTCGCCCAACAGGCGCGTCGCGCCATCGAGGTAATACGTGTCCTCCGCGCCCATGTAGACATGGATTTTCCCGGCCAACTTCGGCGCGAGCTTTTTCCAGTCGCGCCGCAACACCAGGTTGATGTCGTAACGTTTCCACGCCTCGGCCGTCGCCGCGTCGATTCTCCCCGTCTTGCGATCGTAAAGCGGCCTGGGCAGCCCGTCCTTGCCGCGCGGACTGAATACCGCCTCGAAGGAGAATAATTGCCCGCCCCGGCCGAACACCACTTCCATGTCCGAAAACGGCTTGTAAAAAAGCACCGCTTTGCCCGCCTTGCGTCCGAGCGGCCTTTGCTCCTTCTTCTCGTCGAACAACAGGCTCGTGTCCTTTTGATAGATATTGACCTTTTGGAAATCGCGGAAGTCGACCGAATCCGGCGCCGTCGACCAGCAGCCGCCGAAGAAATCCGGATACGTGATTTGCAGCCACAGGCTCGACCAGCCGCCCGACGAATGCCCCGTGACGAACCGCGCCCTTGGGGTTCCGATCCCTCGAAACGTCTTCTCGATGTGCGGAATCAACTCGCGCACCAGCGATTCGCCTACCGGCCCGTTGTTGGCCGAATCGGCGAACACATGATGCCCCAGCCGGCAGGTGGCGTCGAGCGTGACGTGAAGCATCTCCACGCCGTCCACGTTCGTCGCATCGCGTTTTTCCGCGCGCTCCACATGATGGTGGTCGCCGCCGAAGCCCGTGACCTCGTAAATGACCGGGTATTTCTTCACCAGCGACGATCCATACGACTTCGGCAACAACACCCCCGCCCGCAAGCGCATCGGCTTGCCGTGAAAGGCGCTCAACAAGGGGCTGGGAATATCGACCAACTTCACGCGTTCGCTTTCCTTAAACGCCTTGTCGGGAATGGCGCGATCCAGTCGCAATGTCGCTTTCGCGGGCTTTTCGCGTGAAAGTTCGACCGCGACCGCCTTGCCGTAAAGATTGCCTGCCGCCGTGAGGGGGTTCTGCCCGCCCAAATCGCGATCCAACACCGCCTGCAAATGGTAAGTCCCCGGAATCAAGTCCTCCAGAAGCCCGGACAGGCCGACGCGCGGACGAAATCGCCATGGCTTGCCCGGAGTAAGTCCTTTAACGTCCTCCGCGAAGATCGGCTCCGGCTTGAACCAATTCAGCTTCGGCACGCCGTCCCCGATCTTGGCACGCGAAAACAACACGATCACGCGTCCCGTGAAGGAACCGTCAAGCAATTTCGCATCGACGACCAAATCGATTTCGGGTTTCGCGATGCCCTTCGCCTTTGCGTCCGCGTTGGCCTGCGCCGCCGCGCCGAAGAGGATTCCGCAAGCCGCGACTCGTAAAACAAACGTGGGCATGGCTCTTTCTCTGAAAAAACATTAAGATCGAAACCATCAAGATACCGCCGCCCGCGGCTTTGCGAAACCGTGACCTAGCCGAAATCAGCAGTTTTAAGGCAACTGACAACTGACAACTGTCAACTGACAATTGACAACTGACAACTGACAACTGACGATTGACGACCAACCACGGCCCCGTGAAAACCGCCCGCTGACCGCATTCTCAAAAAATGATCGAAGTCGAATCGCTTACCAAATGTTTCCCCATCGCCGGCGGCGCCAAGTTGACCGCCGTCGACGACCTCACCTTCTCCGTGCAACCGGGCGAAGTCTATGGCCTGCTCGGCCCCAACGGCGCCGGCAAAACAACGACATTGCGCATGATCCTCGGCCTCTTAAGGCCGACGCGCGGGCAGGCTTCGATCGCCGGCTTCGGCTCCGCCGCATTCCCCGATGAAGTGAAACGCCGCGTCGGCTTGGTCAGCGCCAACGCCGGGCTCTATCAGGCGCTCACCGTCCGCGAGATGCTTCTCTTCTTCGCCGATCTCTACGGCGTGCCCATGATGCAAGCCCAGCACGAACTCAAGAAACTCTCCAGCCTGCTCGATCTCGGCGAGTTGATGGAGCGGCGCTGCGCCGTTCTCAGCACCGGCCAACGCCAACGCGTCAGCCTCGCCCGCGCGTTGATTCATCGTCCCCCGGTCATGCTTCTCGACGAACCGACCCTCGGACTCGACGTGCTCGGCAGCCAGGTGGTGACCGAGTACATCGAAATTCTCAGGCTTCAGGGCAAGGCGGTGATCTTGACGACGCACCATCTGGACGATGCCCAACGTCTGTGCACGCGTTTTGGGTTGATGCACAAGGGCCGACTGGTCACGGAAGGCACCTTCGCGCAACTCAAGGAACGGACCGGCTGCGACAGCCTGATCGATATGTTCTTGACCTTGTCCGGCGTGAAACGCACGCTCGCGCGTCCCGCCTCTTCCCTTGACCAAGCAATTCGCGCCGAGCGCTAAGTCGCGGGCGAAGTTCCGCAAAGGCCACGTACTCATGTCCCTATCTCCGACGGATCCGCCGTTCTATTCCAACCGGGACGCACTCGGCCGCCTGGTGCGTTTGGTTCGCAAGGAGTTGAGCGAAATCCTGCGCGATCGCCGCACCGTCATCACGCTCGTCTTGATGCCGCTCTTGCTCTACCCGCTCTTGTCCATCGCGTTTCAACAAGTCGCCGCCGCCAATTTGCTCAACCCGGACCGGGGCAAAACTAAGATCAAGGGCGCGGTTCCGGTCCAGGATGTGAAGGATATTCAGATCGCCGTCGCGGACGAAGAACAGGCGGATGTCGTCGGCCGCATTTTTGACATCGGCGATAAATTCCAGGGCGCTTTGGCCACCGGCCATACGCAGGTCTGGCAACTCCAAATTTCCAGCGACATCGAAGCCGACGTGCATTCCGGCAAGGTCGACATCGGCGTTCGCGTGCTCAAAGGAAAACTGCCGCGCGCCTTGCCCGTGGGACAAATTCTTCCCGATGATCCCAACGAGTTTGAGAATAAGAAAGTCGAACTCGAAATCATCAGCCTCGACGGCAGCACGTTGTCGCAAAAGGCCGTACGTATGGTCGAAAGGCAGTTGCTCTGGTTTCACCAGCGCATGGTCGCCAATCGTTTCGGCGAATTCAACCCGCGCAACCCCATCGTGCTGACCCTCGTCGATCACACAAGCCTCAAATCGACCGGGGACGGCACGGTGATCTCGCTGCCCGCTCTCGTCCCGCTCATTCTCATCCTGATGACCATCACGGGAGCGGTGTACCCCGCCATCGACTTGACCGCCGGCGAACGCGAACGCGGCACCCTCGAGATGCTCGTCGCCGCTCCCGTGCCGCGCCTGGGCTTGCTGTTCGCCAAGTACGTCACGGTCGTCGCCGTCGCGGTGCTTACCGGGCTGGTCAACTTGGTCGGTATGACCGTCACGCTCAAGTTCAGCGGCTTGGAGAACGAAGTTATCAAGGGCGGTCTGTCGCCGATGGTGCTGGCGCAGGTCGTCGCGTTGCTCCTCCTGTTCGCTCTTTTCTTTTCCGCGCTCTTGCTCTCGCTCACCAGCTTCGCCCGCAGTTTCAAAGAAGCGCAGTCGTACCTCATCCCCCTGATGCTCGTTTCCCTCGGACCGGGCATCATCGGCATCCTGCCCGGCGTCAAGCTCGACGGCTTCATGCTGGTCGTTCCGCTCGTCAACATCGTCCTGCTCGGCCGGGATCTTTTCGAAGGGCAGATGGATCCGGGCGACGCGATCTTGGTCGTCTTGGTGACGCTGATTTACGCCGGCGCCGCCATCGCGTTGGCCGCCCGTGTCTTCGGCGCCGAAAGCGTTCTATATAGCGAACAGAGCGGCTGGGGCGACCTGTTTCGCAGACCCGAGGAAACCCGCGAGGTCGCCGGCGTTTCCGGCGCCCTGTGGTGTCTCGCCCTCATGATTCCGGTTCACTACGTCCTTCAGGGCAGCATCCATCTCATCGGCGTGTATGACGCCGCCGTACAAATCGTGCTCATCGCCGTTATCAGCGTCCTGCTTTTTCTCGGCTTTCCGTTCCTTAGCGTTTGGCTGGGCCGGATTCGCCTTCGCACCGGCTTCGCATTGGGCTGGCCCGGAATTACGCCCCTATTCGTCGCTCTGATACTGGGAGCTGCCATTTGGCCCGGCGTACTTTGGCTCCTCTCCCTCGCGTATCCCAACCTTGGCCTGCCGGAGCAAGCGCTCGAAATGATTCGCCTCACCCGGCGTTTCACACCATGGGCCATGCTTGTTGCCGTCGTCGTGCCCGCCATCGTGGAGGAGATCTTTTTCCGCGGTTTCCTGTTCTCCGCCTTACGACGCGTGATGCCCGCCCTGGCAACCGTTCTCGTCACCGCCTTGCTCTTTGGCCTCATGCACGTCGTCACCGGCGGTCCATTCGGCACTTTGCGCTTTTGGCCCAGCTTCGGCATGGGCTTGCTCTTGGGATGGGTGCGCCTGGCCGGCGGCAGCGTCTGGCCCGGATTGGTGCTTCACGGCGTTTACAACGCATCCATGGAAATCGCTTTGCAAAGGGGCATCGGCGATCGCGAGCAAATCCCTTTCGAGTGGGTGCTCGGCAGCGGCGTCGCGCTGGTCTTGGGGAATATGGCGCTGGCGTGGACGTACTTTCGCGGCGTGAAGACCCAAGGCGAGCCGGGTGGCGTCAGCCCCCGGAGTGTGGAGAATGGGCACTCCGGGGGCTGACGCCACCCGGCTCGCCTAGAATCACGGCAGCGGCGTTTCCGAGGGGCGCAGGGATCGAATCTGCAGATTCAGATTCTTGAGCGATTCGCTGCACATCTCGGCGTTCTTCGTGCGTGCCCCTTCGGACAGGCGGATCGCTTCGTTGCGCATGTCCTTGCTTTTGAGCAGGACGTTTTCCTTCAATCCCGCAGGCGGCCCCGCCGACTTGGGCAGAAAGCGCGCGGTTTGCTCCAGCCCCTTGCCCAGATCCTCCAATTCCTTCCAGGAATCAAGATAGAACGCATCCAACGCGATGTTGAACTGCGCCCGGGCGCGATTGATCAATTCTTGGTAGGATAGCCCCGCGCCGTCGTCGGGCAACGCGCGAAGCGGTTCCCGTTCCGGGGGCAAGCGACAACCCAATACCGCGAACGCGGCCACAAAGGAGAGAGTCAAAACTGCGCGCGCCATGGAAGGCCTCCCGATGAGGAATGCCTCCCCGCCGCGTTAATTCACGTTGTACGGTGTCCGAATCGATCCGGGGCGAGCCGCCGCTCCCGAAGGCGGGGCGATGCTCTCGTCCGGCAACGCCAATCTGTCGCGGCTTAGGCGTTCCTGCTCGTCGATGTTCAGGCCGGGATCGTCCACGCGGACCGGACTGCGGGGCTGAAACGGTCCGCTGATGTTCTGGCACCCCGACAACAGCAAGATGCACACAATCAGTATACGCCTCATGATCCCTCTCTTCCGCCAAGTTTTCCACTTCGCCGAAATTTGCCTGACCTAGGGGCCAAGTTTGAAATCGCCGCGACAATCCGGCGCTGCCGCTGTCCGCCGCCTGTTAAATAGTATCGATGACTATCAGGGACCGTGTCGAGTTTTTTCCAGTTTCCCGGAAAAAGGTAACGCTCGCGCTTCCGCCCGCGGGGAATGTGCCGTCCACGGGGGCCGGGAAGCAAATTGCCTCTTTCCCATCTTTGCCGGGTTTACAAATTACTTTTTATCAAGAAGATAGTGGGTGCCTTGTGGAAGGTGAACCAGGAACGTACCATGGTGGATGATTCCATTCCGGGCCCGGATGGAAGCGTCACCCCAACTGTCCCGCCAGGGCCGCATCCCCGGTCGGCCGATTGAACCCTCATGAGCCGTCAAAACCAACCCGACCCGGACGACATGTTCGCCGATACGCGCATGTCGTTCCCCGATCACATCGAAGATTTGCGGACGCATCTTTTGCGCGCCGTGTACGGCTTCGTTTTCTTCTTCATCTTCGCGTTCGTCATCGCCAAGCCCGTCCTCAAGTTCATCGCGGCCCCCGTCGAAAACGTGCTCGGTAAATATTATCAAGAAATGTTCGAGGAAAAGGCCCAGGAAATCATGGCCGGCCACCAGGGGAGCAAGATCCTCCTCAAGACGGAGATGCGTTTCGATCCGAAACGCCTTAAAGAAATCCTGGGCGGCCATGAGCCGATCTTGGAAAAGATGATCCCTTCCATCGAGAAAGGCCTCATCCAAATCGGCCTCGAGGATTGGTTCGATCCCGAAATCGACGACAAGGACATGGTGAGCCTGCCCGTCTACATCACCAATCCGCTCGAATGGATGCTCAAACTCGAAAAGCTGCGGACCATCATCCGCCCGCCGACTCTTTCGACGCTGAGCGTCCAGGAGGCGTTTGTCGTCTGGGTGAAAGTCGCGCTCTTGACAGGCTTGGTGTTGTCCAGTCCCTGGGTGTTTTTTCAGATTTGGGCCTTCGTCGCCGCCGGGCTTTTCCCGCACGAGAAGCGCCTGGTGCATGTCTATCTGCCGGTCAGTCTGTTTCTGTTCTTGGGCGGCGTCTTCATGTGCGAGTTCTTCGTCATCCCCAAGGCGGTCGAAGCGCTCCTTTGGTTCAATAAATACCTCGGCCTGCAACCCGATTTGCGCCTCAGCGAATGGCTTGGTTTCGCGATCTTCATGCCGCTCGTCTTCGGCATCTCGTTTCAGACGCCGATGGTCATGTTCTTTCTGAATCGCATCGGCGTCATGGACGTAGCGTTCTTTCGAGAAAAGCGCAAAGTCGCCATCATTCTCCTAGCTGTCTTCGCCGCCGTCATCACGCCCAGCACCGACGCCCTCAGCATGCTGTTCTTGCTCGTTCCCATGTGCCTGCTTTACGAATTGGGCATCATCATGTGCGTGATGTCGCCTGGATCCAAGTTTCTTGATTCTGAGTTTGAGGAGTCCGAGGATCTGATCGAAGTATGATCCGGCGCGATGCGCCAAGTCGGCGCCGCGCCGCGCGTGTTCCACCATTTCAGGTAAAGGAGCCAATCCATGAGACGCAATCTGGCGGCTTTGTGCGGCGTGATTCTGTTCGCTTCGGGGTTGCACGCTCTCTACATTCGGCCGGACCTGGCGAGGGTTCCGGTGGAGCGGGTCGTGAAAAACCTCCAGGACCAACTGAAGAAGGAGCCGAAGAACGCGACGCTCCATTTCAATCTGGCGCGGCTGCACGGCATGGCCTACGCCAAAAAAACCGACGACATCGAAGTCAACCAGGGCAAGGGCCAGAGCGGCGCCTGGTTCGGCTTCGAGCCGGCCTTCGTGCCGTTCGCCAAGGCAGTCGTCAAGACCACCGAGGAAGCCAAGCTCAAGGCCGCCAAGGAGCATCTGGAGAAGGCCATTGCCGCGTATAAGGACACGCTCAAACTCCAGCCGGACAATCTCGCGGCCAAGCTCGGGTTGGCCTGGACCATCGAGCAGAGCGGCAAGAAGAAGGACGCGATCGCGGCATATCGGAAAGCGATCGAGGCGGGCTGGGCGAAGGAAAAGGACCGCAAGTTTGGTCCCTTGGGCGGGCATTACATCACCAAAGAAGCGGCGGACTACCTGATCCCGCTTTTGGACAAAGAAAGCGACAAGGAGGAAATCGCGACGCTGCGCGAGCGCAGCGCCCAGTTGATGAAGCTGCCCCGGCCGATCACGCCCATCGCGATACCGCTGAAGGACGACTTGAAGCTTGCCGACATCATCGACGAGGATGCGCGCGTGACCTTCGACGCCGACGGCACAGGGCCGCGCCAGTGGAACTGGATTCGCGACAACGCCGGCTGGTTGGTGATGGATCCGCATCAAGACGGCAAGATCGCGTCGGGGCTGCAAATGTTCGGCAGCGTTTCCTTTTGGCTGTTTTGGGACAACGGCTATCAGGCTCTTGCCCTGCTCGATGACAACGGCGACGGGGAACTCGCCGGACCGGAGTTGCGCCATCTGGCGATTTGGTGCGATAAGAACGGCAACGGCGTGAGCGATCCCGGCGAAGTACGGCCCCTGGCGGCGTATGGCATCGTCGCGCTATCGTGCCGATCGGAACGAGCGGAAGACGCGAGGAATTGTGCGGCGTACGCGCTGGCGGGGGTGCGGTTTCAAGATGGACGCACGCGCGCGAGTTATGACGTGATTCTGAAGACGCGTTAAACGGATGCACATTCGAGTCCGCGTCGCGCCGGCGCAGCGGACTCACGACGCTTGCGCGTCGTGTCTGGTTTTGGATGCGTGTTGATCTAAAACGGGATGTCCTCGCGGCCGTCGCGAACCGGGCGTCGCTTTCCGCCGAAACCCATAGAGGCGGCTTTGTCGAATTCCTTGCTCGTGGGGTTGTGCTCTTCGAGGCAGCGCAGAAGTTCGACGGTGTCTTCGAGCTTGTTGCCCAGGCAGACCACGCTGATGACCAGTTCAGCCAGCGCCGCGAAGGAGAGGCCCTCAGTCAAATCAACCCAGCGCGTCAGCTCGCCCTGGGTTTCCAGGTCGGGCAGCTTCTTTTCCAAATAGGTGCGGCGCATCGACGCGGTCGGCGTTTCGATCTTGAGAATGCGGTCGAAACGGCGGGGCCGCGAGACGATGCGGCGGTCGAGGCGTTCCGGATAGTTCGTGGTCGCGAGGTTGATGACCTTGTTGATCTGATGGGAGCCGTCGAGCCAGGCGAGGAGTTCGCTGTCGCCGTGCATTTCGATGATGGCGTCGATGTCCTCGAAGACGCAGACGACGGGGCGGTCGACCTCGACGCGGCGAAACAGTTCCATGCCGCGGGTCAAGAGGCCGGGGTGTTCGCAGAAGACGGCGACGTGGCCCTTCTTGATGATGCGATGAACAACCTGATGGACGACGGAGCTTTTTCCGGAGCCTTGCGGGCCGTAGAGCAGATAGCCGCGGCGATGCAGAAAGCCGTGTTTTTGGAAGTTCTCGCCCAAGGACCAGAACGATTCGATTTCGTCGAGGATCTTGCCGGGGAGGCTGCCTTCGAAGTCGATCAAGGCGTCGACCTGGAGATCGCGGGCATGAAACTGGATTTGGCCGAATTGCTCTAAGGCGCAAGTGTAGGCGCTGGGCGGCAACTTGGAGGCGGTGGCGCCGCAAGCCTCGAACACGCCGGATTGGGCGATTTTCCACTGGTTGGGACGGTTGATCTGCTCTTGGCCGGGATAGAGTTCTCTCCCGGAATAGAGATGGCCATCGGGGGAGGCGGAGCGGTTGCTGGGCAGGCAGTCGGTACCGAAGTCGTTCAAATCCATGTCGATCTTTTCCCCGTGGACGGATGGGGCCGGAATGCCTTCCATTGTAGCGGAAAACAACGCCGACGCGAGGGCCGATTGCCGTTAGGCGAGCGGACTGACACAATAACGGGAACACTAGAAGGGGATCCCAATCATGACAGACAGTTTTTCCAGCAAGGGCACGCTTTCGCTCGACGGCATCGATTACACGCTGTATCGCCTTGCGGCAGTATACCGGAAGTATCCGCAAGCGGAGCGGCTACCTTTCTGTTTGAAGGTGTTGCTCGAGAATCTGTTGCGCACCGAAGACGGCGTCAACGTCAAGGCCGAGGACATCGCGGGCCTGGCGCAATGGGACGCCAAGGCCGATCCGAGCCGGGAGATCTCGTACACGCCGAGCCGGGTTCTCTTGCAGGACTTCACGGGCGTGCCGGCGATTGTCGACCTGGCGGCGATGCGGGACGCCATGAAGCGGATGGGCGGCGATCCGACCCTGATCAATCCGCTCCAGCCCGCGGAGCTCGTGATCGACCATTCCGTGCAGGTCGACTATTTTGGCACGCCGCAAGCGTTCGAGCAGAACTCCGAACTGGAGTACGAGCGCAATCGGGAGCGGTACGTTTTTCTCCGCTGGGGTCAGGAAGCGTTTCGCAATTTCAAGGTCGTGCCGCCGGAAACGGGCATCGTCCATCAGGTGAACTTGGAAAACCTGGCGCGCGTGGTGTTCGCCGACGTGAATAACGTGCTCTATCCCGACACGCTCGTCGGCACCGATTCGCATACGACGATGGTCAACGGCCTGGGCGTGCTCGGCTGGGGCGTGGGCGGCATCGAGGCGGAAGCGTCGATGTTGGGGCAAGCCGTGTCGATGCTCGTGCCCCAGGTGATGGGCTTCAAGCTGTCCGGCCAACTTCCGGAAGGCGCGACCGCGACCGATCTGGTGCTGACCGTCACGCAGATGCTGCGCAAGCGCGGCGTGGTGGGGATGTTCGTCGAGTTTTTCGGGCCGGGTCTGGAGCAGCTGCCGCTCGCCGACCGTGCCACCATCGCGAACATGGCGCCCGAGTATGGCGCGACCTGCGGCATCTTCCCGGTCGACGCGGAGACGCTGACGTATCTACGGCTCACGGGGCGGAGCGAGGCGCAGATCGAGCGAGTCGAAGCGTATTGCAAGGAACAGGGCATGTTCCGCACGAACGCCTCGGCCGATCCGATATTCACGGACACGATGGAACTCGATCTGAATACGGTGGAGCCGTCGCTGGCCGGTCCGTCGCGGCCGCAAGATCGCGTGTTGCTCAAGGACGTGAAGCAATCGTTTTTGGACGCGCTGCCCAATCTCCAAGTGAAGAAGAAGGCGGCGGCCGCGAAGATGGAACTGCCGACGACGCCGGTGATGGGTTCCGGCGAAGACATGGTCGATGATATGCCGAACGAAATGCCGGGCGTAGTGCCGGCGAGGCATGGGCAGGTCGTCATCGCGGCCATCACCTCCTGCACCAACACGTCGAATCCGTCGGTGATGCTCGCGGCGGGCATCGTAGCGAAGAAAGCGGTGGAACGCGGCTTGACCAGCAAGTCATGGGTAAAGACGTCGCTGGCGCCGGGCTCGAAGGCGGTGACGGATTATCTCGCTCAGGCGGGGGTGATGCGATCGCTGGAGCAATTGCGTTTTCATCTGGTCGGCTATGGCTGTACGACCTGCATCGGCAACAGCGGGCCGCTGCCGCCGGAGACGTCGAAGACCATCCTCGACAATGATTTGGTCGTCGCCAGCGTGTTGTCGGGCAATCGGAACTTCGAGGGTCGGGTGCATCCCGAAGTGCGCGCCAACTATCTGGCATCGCCGCCGTTGGTGGTGGCTTATGCCCTCGCGGGTCGGATCGACTTCGATTTTGAAAAGGAAGCGCTGGGCAAAGACACGAAGGGCAACCCTGTTTATCTGCGCGACATTTGGCCGACGCGTAAAGAGGTGGCGGACGCCGTCGCCCAGGCGGTGCAGCCGGAGATGTTCAAGCGGATTTACAAGGACGCGTTCGCCGGCGACGCCCACTGGCAAGCGCTCAAGGTTCCCAAGGGCGATCTATTCGCCTGGGAAGACGACAGCACCTATGTGAAGAACCCGCCATACTTCGACAACATGCCGGCGCAGCCACGCCCGGCGCAGGACATCAAAAACGCTCGTGTTCTCGCGTATCTGGGCGACAGCATCACGACGGATCATATTTCTCCCGCCGGCTCGATTAAGAAGGACAGCCCGGCGGGCAAGTATCTGATCGAGCACGGTGTCGATCCCAAGGACTTCAATTCCTACGGCGCCCGTCGCGGCAACCATGAGGTAATGGTGCGCGGCACCTTTGCCAATGTCATGCTCAAGAACAAGCTGGTGCCCGGCGTCGAAGGCGGCTTCACACGCTATTTGCCGGACGATTCGCAGACGTCGATCTTCGATGCTTCGATGAAGTATCAGGCCCAGGGCGTTCCGCTCATGATCCTGGCGGGCAAGGAATATGGCTCGGGGTCGTCACGCGACTGGGCGGCGAAGGGGCCTTATCTGCTCGGCATCAAGGCGGTGCTGGCGGAGAGCTTCGAGCGGATCCACCGCAGCAACCTTGTCGGCATGGGCATCCTGCCGATGCAATTCCTGCGAGGCGAAACCGCGGAGAGCCTGGGATTAAACGGCGAGGAAACTTTCGCCATCGTCGGCTTGTCGGAGGTTTTGACCAAAGATTTCGCCCCCGGCCGGCGCGTCACCGTCGAAGCGAAGAAGGCAGATGGCACGACAAAGACGCTCACCGCGGTGGTGCGCATCGATACGCCGCAAGAGGTGCTCTACTATCAGCATGGCGGCATCTTGCAGTACGTGCTCCGACAATTGCTGGCTCGCAAGTAAGACGTCGCGGCGGGACCAACGAACCTAACAAGGCGAACCCATGCGAATGCTTCTGTTATGCCTTTTCATCGCGGCAATGCCGGCCGGTTGCGGGCGGGACAAGGGCAACAAGGAAGATGGCGCCGACAAGGACGTCAAGCTCAAGAGTCCCGAGGTCAAGCCGAGGGTTATCAAGACGGATCTTCCCCATGGTTTCCCCGCGGACCTGCCGATTTATCCGGGTAGCGAGGTGACGTTCGCCCCGAGCGGGAAAGATCAATATCGGGTCACGTTCCGTTGCCGAGCGGCGGCAGACGCGGTTGTCCTCTTCTTCGAGGAACAGCTCGACGCCAAGAATTGGAAAATCCTAAACCGCGAGAACATGGGCGAGATCACCAATCTCGTCGTCCAGAAGGCGGAAACCCATTGCGGCATCTCGATCAACGGCTCGGATTCGAGTACGACAATCGTGATGAACGTCACGCGCGATAAGGCTTTCCTGCCGGAGGATAAGAAGCCCAAGGAGGTCGCCAAGGAGACTCGGCCTTTGATGGGCGGGGTGCCGATTCCCAATGACTTCCCGGCCGACTTCGTACTCTATCCCGCCGGCAAGGTACGGGCGATCGTGAACGAACCGGATTTCCGGTCGATCACGTTCACCACGACGGATCGCGCGGAGAAGGCGACCGTCTACTTGGAGGTAAACGCGAAGAAGCTGGGCTGGAAGCAATTCCAGAAGAAGATCGAAGACGAAAAGACGATCCTGGGCTTGGAAAAAGAAGACCGCCTGATGACCATCACCATCCATCATGACGAGATCGAGCCGTTGATTCAGATCGGCGTGATCGCCAAAAAGGAGAAGAAATAGCCGCTTGCGGCTTAGCGCACTCTAAATCGCGCTAAGCCGCAAGCGGCCGTACAAACCTAGTTGATGCCGAAGTCGCCTTCGATGCGGCGCCAAGCGCTATGGACATGGTTGTTGGGATTCCCGCCGGCATCTCCTTGAATGTTGAGAAACTCGACGACGAACTGAGGGCCTTGCACACGGTAGGATTGCCCGGCGCCCGCCTCAGCCTTACCCGCGAAGGCGAAGTGGATATTCTCGATGCCGCCTGCGCGGACGCGCTTCATTTCCTCGGCGGCGATGTCGGCGGGCATGCGCGCGGTGTAGGATTCCAAGAGGCGCATCAGGATGGCCTTCTGATCCTTGGTCATCTTCGCGACGGCGACGCCTACGGCCTTGCCGACCTTTGGTTTGGCCTGCTTTTGTCCCGGTTCGGGGAAATGCTTGGGCTGGTGCGCGAGCTTTTTTTGTTCAGGATCAAGGGCGTTAAAGAGGTCGCGGGCCAGGTCTTCGGAGGGGGCGAGGATGCGCAAACCCTTCTTGGCGCCGCTCTTTACTTCGGCGGGGTTGGCGCCGAAGAAAGCGGGGGTCGCGGCGAGAACGTCGGTGCCGTCCATCGTGAAGTTGAGTGACAGGTGATGCCCCTCGACGCGCCAGCCCCACTTGCCCATCTTGGACGGGGTGCCGAAGACGGTGAAGAAATACCATTGCGGATTGCGGACCATGGCGCCCTTCTTTTCCTGGTCGCGGAGGATGCCTTCCAGAGCCATGATGGTGGTCGCGGCCTCGGCACCCATCTTGCTCGTGCCGGCGCGCAGCAGTTGCATCGCCATCTTCTTTTGATCGGCGGTCATGTCTTCCAGGGACAGACCCTTGCGTGAAGAGGATTTGTCCGCGTTTTGCAGCGGGATGAAATTCCAGTTCGTGCGTTCCTTGCTGTCGAACGGGAAGGACGCCTTGTCCTTCTGATCGGCTTTCAGCGAGTCGAGGAAATTCTTGCCGGCTTTGACCATCTCGACGCCGGAAGCGTCTTCGGCACGCTGGGCGACATAGGCCAGGCCGACGACGGTTGCCATGCCGGCGCAGGCGAGAAATAGACGGAGAGACTTCATGACGGATTGCCCCCTCGGAAGGATCGGATTTTCAACCAGTTTACCAAAGGACGCGCGGAGGGAAAGAAAAATCCGCTAGATCGCCGCGTCCTTGAGGAGTAATTCGTTGAGCCGTTTGGAGAACGCCAGAGGGTCTTTGACCTTCGAGCCTTCCGCTACTAGGGCTTCGTCGAAGAGCAGGCGTGCATAAAGCGGCAAGCGGGCATCGTCCGCGGCGGCGGCGAGCAACTTTTCCATCGCCTGAACGACCGCGTGCTCGGGGTTCACTTCGAGAATGCGTTTGTTGGTTGGCATGGGGGCGTCGCGATTCATGCGTGCCATCAGGCGTTCCATCTGAGCGCTCATGCCGCCTTCCTCGGTGACGAGGACGACGGGGCTTTCCTTGAGGCGGCGCGTTAGCCGGGCTTCCTTGATGTCGTCGATTTCCTTCTTGAACAAGTCGAGCAACGGTTGGAAGCGTTTCTTTTCCTCGTCGCCGATCTGATCCTGGTCGATGTCGCCGCGGTCGACGGGGCGGAGTTTCTTGCCTTTGAATTCGTGCATGTTCTCGAAGACGAATTCGTCGGCCGGGTCATCGAGCAGCAGCACTTCCCAACCCTTGGTGGTGAACGCTTCCAAAAGCGGTGATTGCTCCATCAATTCGCGCGACTCGCCGAGTAGAAAAAAGATCTCGGTCTGCTCGCCCGGCATGCGTTCGATGTACTCGGACAGTGTGGTGAATTTGCCGGTGTCGGTTTTGGTCGACTGGAATAAGAGCAGATTCGCCAGCCGTTCGCGGTTGCTGTAATCCTGGTAGGCGCCTTCCTTGAGGAAGACGCCCAGATCCTTGAAGAAACCGACGTATTGCTCGGCTTCGCGCGTCTTGATCTCTTCCAGCGTGTTGAGCACCTTGTTGACGAGGTTCGACCTGATCTTCTCCAGCGGGGCGCTTTGTTGCAAAAGTTCGCGCGAGACGTTGAGCGGCAAATCCGGCGAATCGACGACGCCGCGGACGAAACGCAGATAACGCGGCATGAGAACTTCGGGATCGTCGAGAATGAAAACTCGCTGAATGTAAAGCTGCAAGCCCTTGTGCTTATCGCCCCACATGAGATCCATGGGCCGATGCGAGGGGAGGAAGAGCAATGCCTTGAATTCGATGTTGCCCTCGGCCGCGTAGTGAATGGTCTTGAGCGGATCCTGGAAGTCGTGCGTGACCTGCTTGTAGAACTCGTTGTACTCTTCTTGCTTGACTTCGGTTTTCGAGCGCAGCCAGAGGGCCTTGCGGGCGTTGAGGGTTTCCTCCTCGGTCGTTTTTTTGCCTTCTTCCTCTTCCTTTTCGACGTCGATGACGATGGGATGCTCGACGAAATCGGAGTATTTCTTGACGAGTTCGCGGAGCTTCCAGACGCTCAGGAACTCTTTCTCATCGGGCTTCAGGTGCAGGGTGATGTCGGTGCCGCGTTTTTCCTTGGTGAAGGCGCCGATCTTGAATTCGCCCTGGCCGTCGGATTCCCATTCGACGCCGTTCTCTTTGGGACCGGCCATCCGGCTTTGGACCGTGACCTTGTCGGCCACCATGAAGGCTGAATAGAAGCCGACGCCGAATTGGCCGATGAGCTCGGGGCGTTCCTTGGCGTCGGCCTGCTTGAGGGCGCTGAGGAATTCGCGGGTGCCGGAGCGGGCGATGGTGCCGAGGTTCTCGACGATGGTGGCCCGCGACATGCCGATGCCGTTGTCGGAAATCGTCAGCGTGCCGGCTTCTTGGTTGGGGATCAGCTTGATCTTCCACTCGGCATCGCCTTCCAGAAGCTCCTGATTGGTGAGCGACTGGAAGCGGGCGGTGTCGATTGCGTCGCTGGCGTTGCTGATAAGCTCGCGCAGGAAGATGTCCTTGTGCGAGTACAGCGAGTGGATGATAAGGTGCAGGAGCTGCTTGAGCTCGGTTTTGAAGGCAAGGGTTTCAGTGCTCATATCTCTCTTTCCGCTAACCAGACCTCGAGCGCAAGCTCGAACAAACGAATTTCCAACTTATTTTATTGTGCCGGGAAGGGGTGCGAAAATAGACCGGCTCCGTTGCCTTTCTGGATCGGCCTCTGAGTCGGAACCTGTTGTACAGGTCCAACCCGTTCGCGGTTTATTCTACCCAAACGCAAGGAAAGGGGAAAAACCAAAGAAATGTTCCCCGGCCGGGACTGTTCAACGCACTACGCCCGTCTCGACCATCGCTTGCACCTCTAGCTCCAAAAACGACCATGTCGTCTGATACATCGCCTCCAGAGGCACCTTGACATGCCGGCCCTCGAAGAGGAACAGCGGCATGTCCGGGAGCAGGTCGCCGATGGCGATCGGTTCGACGTAGGCGGCTTTTTCGCGGCCGGCGTCGTAGGAGGCGAGAATGCGGTCTTTGCCGGCGGGGAATTCGAAGAGCACGTCTTCCTCTTCGAATTCGTCCCAGATCGCGCGATGGACGCCGTAGGGATCGCGGCGGGTGGGTGGAAAGAGATCGATGACCAACAGGTGAATGCCGTTGTTGATGAAGTCGAGACTCTTGTCGAGAAACTGCTTGAACGCGCGTTTGGAGTCCTTGTTGCCGGGTGAGACGATTTCGATGGCGGCGACAATCTCGCCCAGTCCGTGCTTGATTACGATGAGATTGGCCAGGTCGGCGTATGCCTCTTTCGACGATTTGCGGACGATGTGCGTTGCCGGCGGTTCGGCGATCATCAGGCCGGTCAAATCGCCCGCGCGCTGTTCGGCTGTGAACATGTCCACCGTCAGAACGTCGGGTTCCTTTGGTCCCGCCTTTTGCTCGATCAGCGCGGTGAATCCCTTTGGCAAGACGCCCGCGTTCAAGGCGCGCTTGATGTCGATGGACCAGCACTGGTGAAAGTCGTGAAACAATCCCGCCTCGACGCGGGTCCAGTCATGAACAGGCAT
>Ga0163144_10006591_pt1 | contig 25582 bp, 18 predicted proteins | sample OliLak19BULKMAT1_FD_123175 | JGI IMG/M metagenome (GOLD analysis project Ga0163144, IMG submission 123175) | Freshwater microbial mat bacterial communities from Lake Vanda, McMurdo Dry Valleys, Antarctica - Oligotrophic Lake LV.19.BULKMAT1 | ecosystem: Environmental > Aquatic > Freshwater >... | reverse complement strand
GAGGCCGGCGCCGCCGATGGCGCGACTGCCCAGGTGGACGAGGTGCCAGTCGTCGATCATGCCGTCCTCCGCCGAGTACTGGCACATGGGCGACACCACCACGCGGTTTTGCAGCACCATGTCGCGCAGCCGGAACGGCGTGAACATGGGTGGGACGCGCGCCGCGACGGCGACGCCGCTCTGCCGGGCCGCGCCTGCGGCGTAGCTGCGATCGATCTCCTCGATGAGCTTGGGGTCGCGGAGCTGGAGGTTCTCGTGGGTGATGCGCAGGCTGCGGGTGAGCAGGCTCATCGCGAAGGTGAGCGGCTCCATGGTCATGTAGCGAGGGGTCGACTCGAACCATTCGAGGCTGACCTGCGCCGCGCGCTGGAGCGACTCGACGACGGGGCGCCGGCCCGCTTCGTAGGCGGTGAGCGCCTGTTCGATGGACGGTGTCGCGAGGACCGCCTCGGCCAGCGAGATGGCGTCTTCGAGGGCCAGCTTGGTGCCTGACCCGATCGAGAAATGGGCGGTGTGGGCCGCGTCGCCGATGAGGACGGCGTTGCCCGTGTGCCAGCGCTCGTTGCGGATGACCGGGAACGAGCGCCAGATGGAGCGGTTCTTTTGCAGCTTGTGGCCCGCGAGCTGCTTCTCGAACACCTCCTCGCAATAAGCGATGGTGTCGTCTTCGGTGGCCTTGTCGAGGCCGGCCCGGAGAAACGTCTGCTCGGAGCACTCGACGATGAAGGTCGACTGGCCTGCTTCGTATTGATAGGCGTGGACCTGGAACAGGCCATGATCGTTCTCGTTGAAGTAGAACGTGAAGGCGTCGAACGGCTTGCTGGTGCCCAGCCACACGAAGCGATTCGGCCTGAAGTCGACAGTCGGGCCGAGCTGCTCTGCGAGCTCCGTGCGAAGGAGGCTGTTCACGCCGTCGGCGATCAAGACCAGATCCGCGCCGGCGACCTCGGCAAAGCGCTTCACCTCGCTCTCGAAGCGCAGGTCGACCCCGAGCTCGCGGGCCCGCTCTTCGAGCACGGTGAGCAGCGTCTGGCGCCCCAGGCCCGCGAAGCCGTGGCCGCGCGAGCGCACGATCTGCCCGCGATAGTGGATGTCGATGTCGTCCCAGTGGAAGAAATGGCGGGTGATGCTCTCGTAGGTCGGGCCGTCGGCGCGCTGGAGGCGCTCGAGGGTGGCGTCCGAGAAGACGACGCCGAACCCGAAGGTGTCGCCGGAGCGGTTGCGCTCGTGGACGATCACGTGCGCGTCGGGCCGCGCTTTTTTCATGAGAATCGCGAAGTAGAGGCCGCCCGGACCGCCGCCGATGGAGACGATTTTCACGGCTCTGCGGTCGCACGGCGGGGCGGCTCGCGCAAGGGCCAGGATGCGCAGGGTGCGACGGACTCCTGCACGATATTTGGCCCGCGCCCGCGAGAAGAGCGATACGCGGTGCATGCGCACCTTTGTCCCCTTCTACCTTCACCGTGCGACATGGTTGCTGTCGTTGGCGCTTGTCGCTTGCTCCGGGCCCGCCGCCGAGCGTGGACCGGAGGTGCCGAGGGCCACGATCACCGCGCCGCCTGCCGAATCCACCGTGCCCGGAGGTGCCGCCCCGAGCGCGGAGCCAGCGGCCGAGGTGGTGCCGGAGCCGGTGAAAGCGGCCGAGGTGGTCGATACGCGCCCGCGCCTCGCGGCGGTGATGCCGTTTGCGTACATCTACAAGCGGCCCGAGGTGAAGGGGCTGGCCCTGGGTTACGTGCGCGCCGGGACGAGCGTGCCCTTGCTGGACGACAAGCCCGTTGCCGGAGCGGGGTGCGCGCGCGGCTGGTACAAGGTCGCGCCGCGCGGCTACATCTGCCTCAATTACCGGACCACGCTCGACCTGGCCGACCCGTATTACAAGGCTCTCGCCAGCGTGCAGCCGAGGGACGACGCCTATCCGTACCAGTACGCCTTCTCGAACGGAGCGCCGATGTACAGCCGCGTTCCAACGAAAGAAGAGCAGGAGAAAGAGGACAAGAAGTACGGTCCGCGCGGCTCGTTCGTGCAGCTCGCCGAGTGGTCGAAGGGCCATGAAGAGCTGCTGACGAAGGAGCCGATCAAGGCGACGGATCCCATTCCCGAGTTCTTCGCGGGCGGGAAGCGCCACGTCGGCGGCGGCAACCGCGACACCAAACGGCTGCTCTGGCGGGTGATCCCCAATGGCTCGATGGTGGCCTTTCACAAGGCGTTCGAGGCCGAAGGGCGGGTGTGGCTGCTGACCAGCGATCTGATGCTGGTGCCGGCCGACCGGGTGCGGGCGATCAAACACCACACGTTCCAGGGCGTGAAGCTGGGCGACGGGGTGGACTTGCCGCTGGCCTGGAACAGGACCCACGAGCCGCGGCCGCTGTGGAAGAGGGGCGAGGATGGCGCGTTCGTGGCGACGGAGAAGACCTATCCCGGCAAGGGGTATGTCGAGATCACCGATGGGAAGGTGAAGGACAAGGACGGGAGCGGGTATTACGAGCTGCGCGAGGAGCCTGGTTATTTCGTGTCGGAGAAGCAGACGACGATCTCGCGGGCACGGAAGGAGCTGCCTCCCGGGGTGAAGCCGGGTGGGAAATGGCTGGAGGCGAAGATCCTGCCGGGGACGATGACTGCGTATCAGGGGCTGACCCCGGTGTATGCGACGCTGTTCTCGCCGGGCAAGGGTGGGCTGCCGGTGCCGGGAAAGGACCACACCAAGTATGCGACGACGCAGATTGGCTATTTCCCGATCGAGTGGAAAGACCGGGTCGCCACCATGTCGAACGAGAAGAGCGAGCCCAAGGTGCTTTGGTTCTCGGATGTCCCGAACATCCAGTACCTGAAGGCGCCGCTCGCCATGCACGTGGCGTACTGGCACCAGGACTTCTCGAACCCGAAGAGCGCGGAGTGCGTGAACGTGTCGGCGGGGGACGGACGCTGGCTGTTCCAGTTCACGGATCCGCCGGTTCCGGAGGGTTGGGGGGGGATCCGGCCGGGCGACGGGAATGGGCTGTCGACGCCGGTGATCATCAGCGGGCAGTAGGGAGTGGGGGGGGCGAGGCGTTTCCTTTGGAGCAGATGCGGGCCGCGATGGATACGCGGGGGGCGGCAGGCAACGACTCGAGAGCTCGTATGAACCACGGAGGCACGGAGGACACGGAGAGAGCACGGAGGATTTTTTGTCCTTGAGTGTGGGGAGAGCGAACCGAATTGGCTGCGGCGCGGGGCACGAGCGGAGACTGGCATGATCTCGAAGGCACGTATTGCAGGTGTTTGTGGTCTCGTGGCTGTGGTGGCGCTCTCGGTGGGAGCAATGGGATGCCGCGATTCCGAGGCGGCGCCGCTGCACGGGGACACCGGGGCGGCGGGGCCGGCGGGAACCGAGGCACCGAGGCAGACGGTGGAAGCAGGCGCGCCGGGCGAGGCGCCCACGACGGTAGCGCTGCCTGGGAAGGTGGAGCCACCGGCGGTGCCGACGTTGATGCTGAGCGCGGTGGGGGATTGCACGCTGGGGAGTGATTACCGTGTCGCGGGGGCGCCGGGCTCGTTCCACCATGCGATGACGGCGTTGAACGACGACTATTCGGTGCCGTTCGCGGGCGTGCTCTCGGTGCTGAGCCAGGACGACCTGACGATTGCCAACCTGGAGACGCCGCTGTCCGAGGCCAAGCCGGCCGTGAACAACACGTTCATCTTCAATGGCAAGCCCGCGTACGCGGAGATCCTGGCGAAGGGCAGCGTGGAGCTGGTCAATCTAGCCAACAACCACACAGGTGATTTCGGCGTGGAGGGGGCGAAGCAGACGCTTTTGGCGGTGGAGAAGGCCGGCGTCGGCGGGTTTGGCAACGGGCGCGTCGACAAGCGGGTGGTGAAGGGCATCGAGGTGGTCAACATTGGTTATCTCGGCGGCGCGAAGGGCACGCGCGAAAAGGTCGTGAAGGACGTCCTGAAGCACAAGCGCGCGGACAACCTGGTGATCGTGAGCTTCCACTGGGGAGTGGAAGGGCTCAACGTGCCGACCGACGACCAGCGGACCATGGCGCGCGCGGTGGTCGACGCCGGGGCCAACCTGGTGCTCGGGCACCACCCGCACGTCTTGCAAGGCATCGAGACCTACAAGGGCCGCCACATCGTTTATTCGCTCGGCAACTTCGTCTTTGGCGGCCACTCGAACCCGGCCGACAAGGACTCGATGATCTACCAGGAGGTGTTTGCGCTGGAGGGCGGCGCGGTGGTCTCGAAGGAGAACCGCGTGCTGCCGGTGCGGATCTCGTCGGTGACCACCCACAACGACTTCCGGCCGGTGCTGCTCGAAGGCGCCGACAAAGACCGGGTGCTGGCGCGGGTGAAGGACTATTCCGACAAGCTGGTTCCTGCCAAGAAACGCTGAGCGATCCCATCGCTGCTTCGAGAGCGGGGTCGCGAAGGGGGGAGTGGCCATTCACGCGATGGACCGTGCGGGCAAGGGCGCGGGCGTTCCGCGATTCAAATTCTCCTTCATTGCGCCTGACACGACGCCGGATCCCCTGGCGCTCGCTGTACGCCTACCGCTCGATGTATGGCTAGCGAGCGCGGACCGCAGCGCATAAGCTGGGCGCATGGCGACCACCGCTGCGATCGAGCTCCTCCAGCCTGCGACCGAGGCCGAGCTACTCGCCCTGCCCGAGCAGGGGCGGGGTTACGAGCTCATCGATGGCGTGCTGACGGAGAAGCAGTCTGGCTTCCGGCACGGCCGCGCTCAGGTGCGCCTGGGGCAACGCTTGGTGCCGTACGACCGGCGCTTGGGCGGTGGCGATCGCCCTGGGGGCTGGTGGTTTCTCACCGAGCAGCTCGTGACCTTCGCCCCCGGGCAGACGCTGCGCCCGGACGTGGCCGGCTGGCTGCGCGAGCGCTTGCCCGAGCCGCCCGTGGACGACGATGCGGTAGTGCAGATCCGGCCCGACTGGGTCGGGGAGATCATCTCACCGTCCAACGCCGGCAATGACCTGGTCAAGAAGAAGCGCATCTACTATCAGCACCGCGTCCCGCATTACTGGATCATCGATCCCCGGGATGAGAGTCTGACCGTGCTGCGCTGGACCCCGGAGGGGTACACGGAGGTGCTGCTCGCGCAGCGCGGCGAGCGCGTCCGAGCGGAGCCCTTCACGGCAGTGGAGCTCCCTGTGGGGGTGCTCTTTGGCGACGACGATGACGAGCCGCCGAGCGCGTGAGGAACGCGTTCTGTGAGCCACGTGCCGGGGGGTGCCCATCAATCAAAAGTGGGCCTTCAAACGAGTCTTTTACGCCCTTTCGAAGCCCGAACCTGGCTCGGCCCTCGCACCCAACTTCTCGTCCGGCCGAACCTCGGTCCTGATTTCTGCGGATCTCGGAGGCCGTCCACACACACCAGATCGCCGCGAGCCGCGATGTCCCCCGACATCGGCGCCAACCCCACTTTCTCGGGGTCCCCATGGTATCCCCCAGCGTCGGGCCCTCGGGCAACGCTGAAGAATTGTCAAGCGTCTTTTACTGATTTCGCTCCGCCAATCCGGCTAGCGGCCGGAACCGGCGCCTCGAAGACTGTGCATGGACGACTTCCTCCACCCGGCAATCGCGCAAGTGCAACAACATTTTCGCGAGTGCCCCTTGTCATCCGAGCTTTTTCTTGGTCTTCTTCTCCATGGCGGGGCTTTCCAATGACCGCCCATGCCATTGGGCGAACGCACCCCACTTAGGCGCTCACGCCCGATGGCGCGACCGTGTGCTGATTGGGGACGGAGGTAGTGGTGAAAGTGCAGAAGCCGACGTCGGAACCGCAAGCTCAAGGAAAAGGGGATTCCCGACAAGCGGGCCCCGACGGGGCGTCCGGTCCTCAACGCACGCCCTCCCCGCGCGAGCCTATACGAAAGCCGCCGGCCGAGGCACAGCCGCCGGCCCGCGGTGCGTTGTCATCGCCAGCGATTCGGGCGCCCGGCAATAAAATCTCCATCGTGAAGCCTTCGGGGCTCAAGGCCGAGGCACCGAGCCTTCAACCTACGCGACCGGCGGCAGGTTGTCCTTCGGCTGCTTCACCCGAACAAGACGTGGCGACAGCCAAGACGTCGCCGCTTCCGGCAGCGCCTTCACCTGTCGCCCGTACCGTGTCGTTGGAGAATTATCTGCCGAGACCAGTGCTGCCGTTCTCTGCCAGTGCCCCTGATCCGGCGCGGCTCGCTGCGTCTCCGCCGGAGGTGGGCTCCATCCCGCGTCCGGCCGCGTTTGCTCCCATACCGCCGCCCGAAGCAGTGATCACCCCATTTATGGAGCCCGCCGTTCCGAGCTCTCCTTGGGCCCGTTATGGAACGGTCCCCCCAATGCAGCTCGAAAGCTTGACGTCGGCTGCCGTCCCCGCCCGTCCGAAAGAGGCGAGCGCTCCCGGGTATGGGGTTGGAGTGCCCTCTTTCATTGGAGCGAGCGAACCGTGGGCGGAGCGTCTACCATTGCCCGAGATCTCGGAGAATGTGGCGACCTCAAAGCCAGCCGCGGCGCCTCTAGCCTCGCCTCCGCAGCAACCTTCAGAGACAGTCGCATTGCTTTGGTTCGACCCACGGGCCGCACGGCGAATCTATGCCCATCCAGAGCTGAAAGCGGTGCTGGAAGCAGGTGATGGTGCCGAACCGGATCCGGATTGCGACCCCGACGCGTCCGCCGAGGAAGTTGAGAGCCGTCGCGACGTGTTTCGGGTCGTCGCCAGGGGCACGGCCCTGGATGCAGCAGGGTTTCTGGAAGCCGTACGCAGTGCCAGTCGCCCCGACGGGAGGTTCATCGCCCCATTCGCGCTAGTCGCCGGAACGTTGCAGCTGACCTTCGACGAGAGCGAGTCGTTGCGCACGACCCTGCAAATGACCTCTCCCCTTCTCGCTGGGCAGCGGAAGCACGATGACCTCGTCAACTCAGTCAAGGTGTTTCTTGATCAACGATTGTCTCAAAGCTCCTCCACCACGGCTCGCCGACTTGCCGATCAGCTCAAGGTTGCTGCCGTCGAGACCAGCACGGTTCTCAAAGCAAGGGACATCGATCTTCACACCGAGCGAGCGATGCTGCAGGGGCGGTTTTTTCAGACGCGGATGGTTTTCGGCGAATCTCGAATTCGAGCACTCTTCCAATTTGCATCCAACACGAAGCCGATTCCCGCATATCTGCCGCAGTCGGCCGCAAAAGAGCTCCCGGGCTTCCGCACCCTTCGGGCTCGCCTTCTGGTCGAGGGGCATCATCGCCAAGATCAGACCGAGGAGGTGCCTCAAGCGCTTAAGGTCCAGGCGCTTGGTTGGCTTTCTTCGAGCGCACAGAAATAGAGATACAACGGATATAACGCTTTCGCGGTACTGTGACTGGCCGCGTGGAGCGCTTCCTAATTGAAATGAATGAGGCGACGGTGCGAACAACGCAGGAATTTGACAACAGCACAGCGGATTCCGACGATGAAGAAATCGTCGCCCAGACCTGGGTGTGTGACCGCTGCTGGGAGAATGTCTCGGATCCAGACGCCACGGTCTGCGCTTGCGGGAATCACCGCCCGCTGCCGGGGTGGTCTACGTTGCCGCTCCTCTTTCGAGAGCGCTACAAGCTCGTTCGAAGGTTGAGATCGACCGGCTCCGGCGTTCTGTTCCTAGCCACGGAAGAGGTCGGGGACGACGGCGGCGGAGAAAAATCTCCAGATGCTGGCGTGGCCGTCATGGTGCTAGCTCTCAATCGAACGCAAGATGAACTAGTTACCGCCCGTCGCCGCATGTTCTCGAACCAAATCGAGACAGCGAACCAAATTAGGAAGCTATCTGCCGACCGGCGGCAACTGTGCGTCCAGGTGCTCGCGTCGTCAAAGGCGTCTCCGGGATACGTCGCGATGGAATCCATCGCCTGGCCCACCCTCGACGAGCTCCTCCAAGAGCGAGCTCAGGGCAGGCTCCCGCTTGCGGCGGCCGCCCAAATCCTCAGATCCATCTTGCGGGCTCTCGAGGCCCTGCACTCGTGCGGGCGCGTCCATGGTTCGGTCACGCCGAGGAACCTTCTCGTCGAGCTCGGAGAGGACAGGGCCAACGTGAAGTTGTACGGGTTCGAGCACTCTTGCCCAATAGACGGTAGCGTCGCGTACGCGCCTGTTGGCGCTGGAGCGGTTGCGAGCATCGACACTCCCTACGTCGCGCCGGAGATACGTGATGGGCAGAGAGGTTCTGTGTCGAGTGATGTCTTCTCCGTGGGCGCCCTGCTCTGGCGCATGCTCTCTGGCAGCGACCCTCCGCGCGTCGACGACGGTAGCGCCGCGCCGCTGAAGCTACTCATGGATGAGCCCGGCGCCGTCCACCTCTCTCCTGATGTCGTTTCCGCCATTGCGCTCGCCCTCAGCCTTGAACCGGCTAGCCGACCAAAGGCGTTGGCAGAAATCGTTGGAGCAATCGGACGGGCGTCCTCCGCCGCGGTATCGACCGCAACCCCCACGTTGCTTTCCACCACCAGCCCGACCAAAACCGTAGTCCTGACAACGAACAAGGACGCGCCGCTCCCGGCGAGCCGCACATCCGGGACGCTCGACGACATCGCTGCGCGCATTCGGTCTATTGCCAAAAATCTTGTTGTTATCGCGGATACCGAGATCCCGACCGATCGGCCGTCGTCGGCCCTTCGCGACGGCGGGCGTATATTGACAGTGATCGACCGGTTGGACGCCGCCGTTGCCAGTCTAAGGGACGACGTTCGCGCGCTGGGCAAGCCCACGAGCGGGGAACATAGCTCGGGTAGTGCACCGAGCAATATTGACAACGCTGCTGTGCAAACTCCTACGGCCGGGAAAGGTAAAGAACGGTCGGTTCCGGCGGGTTCGCCAACAAGCGACGAGAAGGCGAAGGAACGCACCAAGGGATCCCCGACTGGACGTTCCGCGGTCCCCCTCCAATGGGGCTCAGCGCGCGCATTGGCAGCTGTCGCGGGCAGTATGCTCATCGCTTTCATGGCCTTCGCGCCCAAAATCGAGTCGCGTGAAGTATCCGAGCCAGACGATGCGCCGCCACGCATCTTCCGCGAAGACTCCGCCAACCTTGTTGGTGGAAGCACCGCACTTCCTGTTCAGGGCAGCCGTGAAACCGGCACTCCGGCGCAGACCAAAACCGCACCCGCGTTGTCGACGCTGCCGCCACTCACGTCGGTGCCGGCGACGTCCACTCCGCGTCCCTCCGCCACCACCACGGCGGCCGGAGCTCCGCAGAGCTCCGGTCCACCTCCACCCTCCGGCGGTCTCCCGCCGCCTCTGCCTGGAATCGCGAAGAATGCTGGACCCGTGTCGGCGCCAGTTGCGCCACCCAAGCCGCCCCCTCATCGCCCGGTAGCGCCAGTCCAACCGCCGCAGGGCTATGGCAGTGATCCCTACTGACCGTACTATTCGAGCCCGAGTGCGGAGCGAATGGCATCTTGCCAGATGGCCAGGGCAGCCAATAGCGACAGTCCTAGCACCACGCCAGCCGCCAGCATCAACACTGCTTTGTTGTTCGAGCTCGGTGGTGCCTTCGGCGTGTTGACCGGCGGTCGCCCGCGTCGCTTCTGGGGCTTTAAGGGGACAAGCGTGCCATCGTCGACTTGGTTCGCCTGTACGTCGGGGGACGGCTCTACCACTGCCAAGTCGCTCCCAGGGTCCTGCGAGACCGAGATGAGAACAGTCCTGCCGGATGAACCATCCTGAGAAGAGTAATGCGGCAGGTCGGCGCGATTTGCGACGACGGTCTGACCCGCCGGAGCAACGGTCTGCACGTCTTCACGTACCGCGGTCTCGACTATTGGAGGTGGTGTACCTCGGTCATTGATCGGATCGCCAATCACGCCTTCACGCATGATCTGCAACGCATCCTGCAGTCGTTTTCGCAGCTCATCCGCAGCATAGGCAATTAGGTCGTTCTCCGGCAGGTTTGACAGCCCGCTCACCGAGGGGCGCGCCTTGCCCACCTCGATGCGCCACACTGTGGAGAGCTCCCGGTGCGCGAGCTCGACGTCTTTGAGGCGCTTCCCTGGATCGTTGACCAGACACCGGCCGAACCAATCGTCAAATTTGACGCTCGGAATGCAAGTAGAAGGGCACTTGAGGCGGACCGCTCGCCGGGAGGCGGACTCGCGCAGAGAGTCGTTCATGATCTCGGCAAAGATTTTCCCGTAGTCAATTTGAGATGGCTGACTTGGATTGGCTTCCAGCCAGTAGTGTTTGCCGGTAAGGACGAAGAAAGCTAGCAGGCCGAGGGCCCATATGTCCGTTGCGGGAGTGATGGGTGCATTGAGGACGAGCTGTTCGGGCGAAATGCAGTGCGGCGTCCCGATGATGATGGAGTTATTAGCACCGTCCGCTACGACCTTTGCGATCCCGAAATCGAGCAGCTTGACCGTCTCTTGGCCCTGGCGCTTGCGCGCGAGGAAGACGTTCTCCGGCTTCAGGTCGCGATGAACGATACCTCGACCGTGGAGCGCCCGGAGCGCGTCACACACTTGATCGAGCAAAGTACGGGCCTGTCGTGCTGGCATCGCGCCCTGTGCGGCAACCCTTCGGCCGCAATCCTCCCCGTGCAGACGTTCCATCACGATATATGGGACGCTGGCAATGGCGTCGATACCCAGGTCATAGACCCGTACGATGTGTTGATGTTTCAGCGCCGAGAGGATCTCGCCTTCACGTTGAAGACGGCCCAAGTAATGCGAATCGCGTGCCCGAGGGGACTTGTCAATCAGCTTGAGCGCCCACTGTTCTCCAGTGCCCAGTTCGGTGGCCTCATACACGGAGCCCATACCGCCCTCTCCGAGCAGGGCTCCCAGCTCGTACTTGTCCCCAATGATGCTGCCTGCTTGAAAGCTCATGTTACCATGCGCGCCGCTCACTGTTTGTCTTTCCCCTTTTTCGCCGAGCCCCGATCCGAGGCGCCAAGAGCGTGCGACGGCGCCGATACGGAGCCGGGCGCAGCACTGGATGGCGCGGTCGGAGGTCGTGGCAAGGCGGGGGGGCCCGGAGGGGCATGCTCGACCCCATACGTCGGCAACAGCGAGGGGGACGGCGACCCGCTCGATGTTGCGAGAGGCGAAACTTCACCAGGAAAGTCAGCCTCTTTCTCGTGCCGGCTAACCCCAATTATCCCAAGCTCGCTGGCAACCACATAGCCAGCGAGGCTGACGCCGAGCAACAATCCAATGACAGCGCCCGTCGTCAGCGCAAACAATAGCGACTTGTGATTGTCAGGGACCGCCAGTCGTGCGTCGGGCAAGAGAACAAACGCGCTCCCGTGGCAGGCACGGCGGCCGAGGAGTTGTTCGACGTCCTCCCACGTGCGCCTGTCGGTGCGCGGCGCGTCTCGGCTAACATAGACGATGGCCAAGAGTCGGCGGGACTTCAGTGCAAGCGGGCCCACGAGCGGGCTCCGGCTGAGGTCGCCAGAAACGTGTTGCAGCCAGCCGCACCCTTCGGCAACCGTTGTCATCGCAGGCCCCTGTAAATGCGCCACCAGCTTGGCATCGGCGGAGCGCCAGAGCTTGGCCAGCCCCTTGGGCTCGATCCCCTCCGCGGCGCGCTTCGATGCCAACTGACTCGTTGTCGTCGCCAAGGACTCGGATACCTCGGCGAGCCAAACGCCACCCCACAGACCGTGAGCACCGATCATGATCTGGAGGCTCTCGACGAAACGAGCGTTGCTCGTTTGACGCAATCTGGCGGACCACGACCACACCCAGCTCGTCAGGGCGAGCAACAAACCAGATGCCACGACGAGAGCAATCATCATGGTTGGGAATCCGGAGTTTGTCCGCAAAGGACGAACGCTATGCTCATGTTGTCGACCTCGACCTCCGGTGCAGACATCATCGCGAGTCGCTGTAGGTAAGCCTGACAATCTTGTGACGACCGAAAGTCAATTCGCTCGAGCGGGTGTTGCGCATTGCGGGGTGCCTGCAATAACGCCGGCGATGCAGCTTTGATCAAAGCCTCGGTCGAGGACTTCGACACACCATCGGTGGTCACCACGACTCCAAGTCTCCGCGCGCCCTTTGGTGCAAAGCGAACGATCCCGACATGCACCTCCTGTTGCGTGAGCCAGGCTGACACTGGGCGCGTCGGTTGCAAGACAGAGGCCGTCTCGCGGCGATGGTCCTGGTAGATCCGGTCCACACGTGCGAAGCCATCACCGAGGAACAGCCCGAAGCCGCCGGTGCGTCCCATGGCCACCGCTAGCAATGTGGATTGAAACCATTTGCTAACGTTCTCCTTCGCGCGAGGACCCGTGATAAACTCCGATTCGAAGGCTTCCGGCGTCCATGTCGGGTCCGTATAGCGTCCGGCAAGAAGGTACTCACGATCTTCGATCGTTCGCTTCATCACCGCATCGTGGAAGCATGCAGCGAAGCGGACCGGCCAGGCATCTCCTTGGAGCGCGCACTCCGTGCCCGAAGCAGCCGAGCTCTGAAGCAATTCGGTGGCCGCCTCGATGAATGCGGCAGACGCGTGACGCGCACCACGGGCGGACCAGGTGGACTGAGAAACGCCGTCGGCAACCCCGACGAGCACCCAGGGGCGGCCGGCACCGTCGGGAACTTCCAGATGAAACGCAAAGTCCTGATTCCCTTTGTCCTCTTCTGCTGCCTTTGGTCCAGCACTGGAGAAGCTACCGAACCGCCGCTCCAGTGGGACCCGCACGGGGGTTGTCCATTGACCCAGTGGAGAAGCAACTTCACTCGGCGCCATCGAGGTTCTCGCGGATGCTTCTGGTGAGGAAACGGGATGAGGCTCGGACACTGTTTGTGGTGCCTCTAAACTCGGAGAAGGAAACACAGGTAACTCGGGGCGAAGCGCGTCGCCTTGCCCCCGCATGACATACACAACATCATCCGACGGCTGAATTTCCACGGTTGGTAGAATGGTCGACATGGGCGGAGCGGGCGGTACGACGATGCTCACCGCTGTGTCTCGGACGGCGCCGGCCGTCACCTTCGATGTTACCAGCAGGACCGGACTCGCGGCAGAATCAGGTACTTCCGTGATGCCGGCAACATCGGCTTGCACAGCACCCGCATCTGTGATGGAAGAGACCGCAATACCCGCACCCAGCGTAGCCAAGGGCGCGCTCTGAGCTTGCCGCGCGAGGAGCTGATTCTCGGAATCATCCGGCGCCGTGGGCTCGTCAAATGGCGCCTCAGGAGACCTTGGGTCGTCTGGAGCGGACGCGGTCGATGTGTCAGTCGCCCTAACTGCATAGGGCTCGATCTCCGCCGTTGTTGCCACTCCTAGTGCCTCAGACTCAGCGAAATAGTCTGGGTAGTTCCGAGCGTCGTCGGGGAAGCTCTCGGAGGGTCCGGCCTCAGGAGGCGCTTGCGGGATCAGATATGCGCGCACTGGATCCGCATCATCAGAGTCTCGTACAAGAACGAGGCATTCCGGGGCCGCGGACACTAGCTGCCACGCGGCAGGCGGCAGGGCGGGACCGGCTTCGCCCATTACCTCCGAGGACGCAGGCAGGAACACTTGCACGTTCGGCGAGCTTGCGATCGCGACCGTTGGCGCACAGGGCTGCACATCGATCCTGGAGGCGTCGCGTCGCATCATGCCTCGCGAATCGGGCCGGTGCTGACCTTTTCCAGCAGCCGTCCTACAGTGGTCTCGTCCGGATCGCCCTCGACGGTAGGAGTACCGATCTCCGGGAGAAAGCTGACGAGCGCCTGCGCGCTCGGCAAGCGGTGATACATCCTGGGTGTCGAAGCGACTTGCTGCAGGATATCGTCGCGTGCCTTGCCGAAGCCGATCGCCACCACGAAAGGTGAGCCGCACGCAAGATCGAGAAGCTTCAATGTCTCGGCCCGCTCGATTGCAGCACGCGCCGCCTCTTCGGTAGCCTTGCCGGCGGCGTTCGTAGGGCGGCCATCAGTGAAGAGGAAAACGAATGGCGGGCAATGGTCCGCGGTAGCGCCGTCCCGTTCGAGAACCTCGGCGGCGAGGCTCAACGCTTCGGCGAGGTTGGTGGTCCCACTGGTGCCGTCGAGTGCAAAGGACTTCATCTCGACGTCTCGTATGTCGAGCGCTTCCGCCGCGACCCCGGCATGGGTTCCAAAACAGAGCAATGAGAAGCGGAAGTAAGGCTTTTTGCCCCGCGTACGAACGTAGAGCTCGTTCACCCAGGCGTGGATAGCCTTGGTCGCCGCCTTTGCCGGCTCGCCGGCCATCGAGACGCTGTCGTCCGCAATCAGCACGATGTGCATCGGATTGCGGCCCGTGATGTTCTTCTTGAGAATGTCTTGACGCATGCGCGTCGCCTCCAATCAACTCAGATAAATTTGGATGTCTTCCCAGATGATCACATCACCCAAGGTTGCCTGGACGTCTACTTCATCCAAGAAGCGGGTGAGGTCGGCGCCGGGTCCGCCAAGCCTTACGAATAGCGGTTGGTAGCGCTCGGTGGTATTGGGCACGACCCCGGTGAGATGCACCGTGTCTTCGTGGAGCTCGTAGGAGAGCCACCCCATCCTCGGGTTCGCGGGCGCCAGCGTGCCTTGTGGCCGGGGCAGTTTGACGCGCTTGTCTTCGGCGTCTGCGCAGCGCGCCAAGACGAGGAACGGCGACGCTTGCTCCTCCATCGAGCGCGGCGGTTCCGAGTGGTGCCGCGGGTGTCTCCCCTTGCCCAGAGAGAGCTCGGTGATGAGGTCGCGCCATGTTTTGGGCGATGGCGCGCGATCTGGAGCAGCGGCCATGACGGCATCGATGAGGAGCGAGCACGCATCCGGGCAACGATCCTGAATCTCCTTCGGGATGCGAGGCGTACCGTTCTCGATATCCCGCTGCGAGAGCAGCGTCTCCCTTTCCAAGAAGTTGTCCGCATCGTCGGGCAAAAGCAGAAGCACCTCGGCCACAAGGGCGGCCATCGCGACTCGGTCGGTCGTCACGACCACATCCTGCGTTTTTCGGAACGCTGCCGAGCGATACCCAGGCGTTCCCCACGCGCGGCCGCCCTGGCGCCTCGAGCACGGGACGACAGGCACCTCGGGGTGGAAGAACCCGTCGAAGTCGATGAGCCGCAGCTTGGGGCTGTCAGTGATCGGATCGACGATCATGATATTGTCCGCCGAGAGGTCTCCGTGGACGAGCTTCGCCTCCTCGAAGACCTCCACCGCGATCACGAGCTGTCGGGCCAAGCTGAGGCGCGCCGACCAAGTAGGCGATTCGCCGCTGCGGAGAAGGTCGCCGAACCTTTCCCCCTCCACGAACGGGGCGAGGTTTCCGAAAACCTCGATTTTGTCGCCTTCGACCGTTCGCAACACACCGCGAATCGCTTCCGTGGGCGCGGCACTGAACGGCTTGTCTCTCAGGGGAAGAGTATGGAGAGCGAGCGCCGCCAGAAACACGCTGCGCTGGTGCCGCTCCATGGTCGGCAGATGGAACATCTTCAAGATATGCTTGCCGTGGCCAATGACCTGAACAGGGGCGGCGTAGCCCTCTCCTCCCACCCAGGTGGCCGGCCGCCCCGTGTCACTCTTCGCGAACTGAAAGCACACGCCGGCGAATTCGTGCGCCGATCCTTCCAGCTCTTGCAAGACTGTAGCGTTGAGCTCACCCACGATCCGGCACCTCAAGCCCCAAGCGGCTGACGATACTCCCATTTATCGCTGCTTGTCGAGGACTTCACGGAGCCTCAAGAACCGTATTACACGGGCCTTGTAATACCGTTACATCCGAGCAGTCGCGGTGACCGGGGTCCGCTTCCACCCATCCGCGCACCTTCCGGGACCAGCCTTGTATGTGGAGCATTCGTCGTAACGACCCAAGAAAACCCATGACACCCGCAAGGCGGTGCGTGTTACGGTGGCCTCTTGCCCCGGGGTGACGGGGTGCAAACGGGTTTGAGAACCGGCGAGTACTCGAATCGCGCGGGGTGAGCCAATGCGACGGTTTCTAATTTTGGTGACGACTATCTGCCTTTTTCTGTGGTCCACGGGGGCGGCCGCGCAGGGGACGTCCGACGTCGACAAGGCGCGCTCTCTCGCAGGCAAGGGTTTGCAGGACTACAACAAGCAGCAGTGGGAGCAGGCCTACAAGAAGTTTGAGCAAGCCGAGCAGCTCAGCCACAACCCGAATGTCGTCCTGCACATGGCCCGGTGCAAACGGCAGCTCGGTCAGTTGCTGGAGGCGAAAGCGCTGTACGAGCGCGTCACTACCGAGAAGCTGGAAGCAGATGCTGCCGACATCCATGTCAAGGCGCAGGGCGAGGCCGGCAACGAGTTGACCGAGCTCATTTCGAAGATCCCAGCGATAGTCATCACCGCTCAAGGCGATGGCGTTGCCGAGCTTGACGTCCAGATTGACGGCACTCGCGTGACGCTGGGTAACGCTGCTCTGCGAGTCCCGCTGAATCCGGGCGCGCACACGCTGAAGAGCAGCACCCCTTGGAGCGAACCGAAGACGCAGCAGGTAACTCTGGCGGAGGGCACGGAAGAGCGCGTCGTTCTGGATGCCTTCCGACCAAAGGTCAACGACCCGCCGCCGCCAAAGGACGACAAGGTCCGCCCAAAGGACCAAGTCCGTGACGTCCTTAGCGTCGTGCCGACGGGGCAACCAACAACGCCGCCTATACCGCCTCAGCCAGTGCCGGGCGCGTCCCGGTTGACCTGGGTTGCGTTCTCTCTTGGTGGAGCAGGGATCGTGGCGGGCGCTGTGACAGGGATGCTGGCGTTGAGCTTTGGGTCAGAAGCATTGGCATCTTGCGAGCCACGCAGCACGATAGGCGGAAACGCAGGCCCGAGGTGCCTCACTCCGGTCATGTCGAAGTATGAGACCGCGCTCATGCTTGGTAAAGTCTCTCCCGCGGCGTTCGCGGTCGGTGTCGCAGGGTTGGGCGCCGGAATTGGGCTGTTTCTCACGTCGTCTAATGGCACCAAGGGGCCGCCAAACTCCGGTCAATTTGTGCTCAAGCTTGCCCCGGCGTGGATTGGAATGGAGGGAACGTTCTGATGTACTGGAAGCTCACATCGAAAGTCGCGAGCACTATCTTCGCGCTCGCTATGTTCACTCTCGGCATCCCGGCTTGTACGGCGTTGATTGGTCTCGACGACGGGCCGGTGGTATTCGGTCCCTGCATCGACGATGACATGTGCGACGATCATAACGTATGCACCGTCGATCGATGTGGAGCCGACGCCGAATGCACGAACGAGCCTTGTATCTCCTGTGCGCCCGACGACGACGCGAAGGCTTGTATGGACGACCTTTGCGAGAACGGTAATTTAGTTAGCCACCTAAAGTTGGCTGGCACCGAGTGCAGCGAGTCCGGCGGCAAGGTGTGTGACGGCGCCGGAGCATGCGTCGAGTGCATTGATCCGGCGCAGGACTGCACCGCGCCCGTGGACCCGTGCAAGGTCGCGGCGTGTAACGCGGGCGGTGAGTGCATCGACGAGAGCGCAGCTGACGGAATGCTCGCCGGCACGCAGACCGACGGAGACTGCAAAAAGAGCGTCTGCGTCGGCGGCATGGTGGGGTCAGAAAATGACGATGACCCCTTGGACGACGGGAATGATTGCACGATCGACTCGTGCGAAATGGGCGCGCCGAAGACAATGCCCACTGGCACAGGAACGCCTTGCATGGGCACCAAGGTCTGCGACGGCATGGGCGCGTGCTTCGAATGCCTGGTAAGTGCGAACTGCGCGGACCCACTCAAGACGATCTGCGACCAGAACGTCTGCGTGAACCTCCCGTGCAGCAACAAGGTGAAGGATCCGAACGAGACTGACAAGGACTGCGGCGGGGTGTGTGCTCCGTGCGCCGACCTCGACGCCTGTCTCATCCCCAGTGACTGCACGAGCGGTGTCTGCATGACGCTGATTTGCCAGGCGCCGACCTGCGTCGACAACGTGACCAACGGTGCCGAAACCGATAAGGACTGCGGTGGCGACAGCGGCTGCCCCAAGTGCAAAGCCAACAAGGACTGCAACGAGGACGGCGACTGCGTCGGCAACCAGTGCACCGGCATGGCAGGTACGTGTGTGCCAAACTGCAACGACACCGACAAGAACGGCGCCGAGACCGACGTCGACTGCGGCGGAGGCGCATGCGACCCGTGCGGTGTGGGGAAAGAGTGCGCCGGCAGCGACCCGAACTGTGTGGCCGACGCGTTCTGTAACGCCATCAGCAAGTGCGCGCTCGACCTGCCGAACGGGCAAACGTGCATGGGCGCGGGTCAGTGCACGAGCGGTATTTGCACCGACGACGTGTGCTGCAACATGGCGTGCATGGGCCCCTGCCAAGCATGCGACATCGGCGGCAACAAGGGGTCGTGCTCGAACATCTCGAACGGGCTGGACCCAGATATGGAGTGTGCCGGCGCCGAATTCTGCAACGGCGTCGGCGCCTGCTCGAAGGCGCTGGGCGCGTCTTGCGTTCTTGGCGGCGAGTGTTCGAGCACCTTCTGCGCCGACGGCGTGTGCTGCGACGGCGCCTGCGGCGGCCTATGCAGAGCGTGCACGATGGCCAAGACGGGCCAGGCGGCCGGCACGTGCGCCAACGTCACGATGAACACCGATCCCGAGAGCGAATGCGCTGGAGTGCTCACTTGCGCGGCTGGCGGTGAATGTTCCACCCCCCTGGCTCAGGGTGCGGCGTGTAGCTTCGCCGCCGAATGCGCCAGCACCAATTGTGTCGACGGCTTCTGCTGCAACACGACGTGCATCGACGTCTGCCGCGCATGTAACGTGAGCGGCGCCCAGGGTACCTGCTCCGCGGTCATCTCGGGCAACTCTGACGCGCTAACGTGCAGCGCGCCGAGCACCTGCAACGGCTCTGGCACATGCCAGAAGGTGAACGGGCAGGCCTGCATGGGCCCCGCGGGGTGCCAGAGTGGTAACTGCGTCGATGACGTCTGCTGCGACGTCCCGTGCACCGGCACTTGCCAGGCGTGCAGTACCCTGAATAAGGGCTCGGGCGCGAGCGGAACATGCGGCAACATCGATAACAACTACGATCCGAACGCAGAGTGCGAAGGTGTAGCGAGCTGCAATGGAGGCGGCCTTTGCCAGGCGCAGGCGAATGGCGGGGCGTGCACCAATATCGCCGAATGCTTGAGCAGCGATTGCGTCGATGGTGTCTGCTGCGGCAGTTCGAGCTGCGGCATCTGCCAGGCCTGCAACACACCAAGCTCACCTGGCACTTGCTCCAGCGTGAAAAACCAAGAAGATGACACGTGCTCTGGCACGTCGACCTGCAACGGCAATGGCGTCTGCAAAGTCGAGAACGGGGGCGCGTGCTTGTTCGCTAACGTATGCTTCAGCAATATTTGTGTCGGCAACTGCCTCGGCAAGCTTGCTGATCCTTGCCTCAACAACACCGATTGCGCGAGCAACGACTGCTCCGGCTCCCCGCTAACGTGCCAGAAGGGCGCTGCTAATAAGCCGTGCGGCGCGAGCGCCGATTGCATAAGCAACGTCTGCCTGGGCACCAACCACTGCCAGTGACGTTCACCGTGCGCGACGGACGGCGCGAACTCCATCGCGTCGCAAGGCAACATCATGGGCGGCGATCTGCATCAATAATGCGGAGCAATGAATTTATCGGCGACGGGACTTGCGGTTCAAACTGCCTGTGACCTTCAGGCGGACTCTGGTCTACTGCTGCGGGAAGCCCATCGCATCCATACAGCGGCCCTTTGAGTCGCACGAGAACCCAGCCTTGCACTTGAAGTCCTTCGGGCATCGTCCTCGACAGTCCTTGGGGCAGTTCTTGAACGCTTCTCCGTCCCCGCAGACTCCGTCTCCACATTTTGCAAGGCCGCAGTCTTGGGGGCAATTCTCCTTGTTCTCGTTCGGGCCGTCGCAAACGCCGTCGCCGCACAAGACCATGCCCGCCGGGCAATCCAGCTTGCAAGACACCTTGTTTTCCATGCCGTTGCATCTGCCGTCGCCGCATGCGGCCACATCCTTCTTGCACTCCGCCGAGTCGAGCTCCGCGATCAACTTCGATACGGTCGCTTCCATCTCCGCGATCTTGGGCGGATCGAGCTCCCCGAAATGCATCCATCGAATGCGCTGGCGACAGCCGATCACGAACGTGACTGGAAGGTCCTTCCGCCACATCTGCTTCTTTTCGAGGCTATCAGTGAACCCGCCGAACTCTACCAGGAACCGCCGGAAGGGCGGCATCGCGCTCTTGAAGTCTCGGTAGGCCGTGTCGGTGGACGACGGATCCTCGGTTAGCACAGGCAGGAACATCGCCTTTCCGCTCCAGTCGCTGTGCCGTTCAAAGAGTGCTCGAAGCGCGGGGAGCTCGTTCACGCACGGCTTGCACCAGGTGGCCCAAAGGTTCATTACCGTGACTTCTTTGGTCGGCAGCACCTCCGGGGCTCCCAGCCGAACGTAGGATGTTTTCCCATCGACGTAGCTTCGAAGCTCTACGAGAAGCGGAGGTTCCTCTCCCTCGTCGAAAGTCTTGGTTAGCCCGGCCGACGTTGGTTTGCCGGTGGCGGTCGCAACTGCAACCGGTTTGCGGCACAGCGAGGCCTTGTCATGAACGGTATCGATGCTATCGCTCCGGTCGTTCGCTTCCCGCAAGAACACGAACCCGAGGCTGAACAGAACCAGCGATCCGAGCATAGATGCCCCGACCAAGCCGAGATCCCACGGTGTCGGTCCGGGGTTCGGCTCGTCTTGGTCGTCGGGGTCGCGGAGCGCTTGCTCCTCCTCGTCATCCGATGAGTCGTCGATCATGGTTTTGCCCCGGGCGAAGGAGGCGCTGGAGGGCGCCCGGTCGACGGGCGGCCGTCGCCTTTCCGCTCCTCACAGCAATAGCCACACTCCTTGATCGCTTGATCAAGCGCAGCCTTCCTCGATCTACGAATAAAGACTGCCACCAGCGCGAACGCCATGCTGACGGCGAGCACGGCAACCGCGATGCGCCGGATCCACCTCATGCCCGGGCTGAACCAAGGACGCACGAGCGGCGGTGCGGCGGGCTGGCCCTCCATCAGTCTCCCTCCGAGCCATCGCAGGGTATCGGGACCACGAATGCCACCTGGTTCATTACACCGACGGCCCAAACCTTCTTGTCCTCAGAAGCGGTCTTGCGGGCCTTGAGAGTCTTGCTGAAGTCTTGCGCCGAGACGTCGTCCCACGTGATCGCATGCGGGAGAAAATACGCTTCGAAGAACGATGCTTCGATCTGCCTCTCTTGTCCGAGGGTAAAGTTCAAGATCTTGCGGCTCATGGCGTCCCTGCCGGCATCGCCTTCTTCCTTGTAGAGCTCCACGAGCAGGCGCCGAGCGAAGTCCATACGCTCTTGCCCAAACTTGAGATTCTGCTCGGGAGACGCACCACCGCGGCTGGCACGCCCGATCACGAAGATGCGCTTCGCTTCGTCGAACGCCTTCTTGTTCGGACGGAGCACATCCACGTAATGGGTGAAGGACAGTGGCGGAGGCCAGTGGACGAAGTTGTCGCCGATCATGGGACGGCCCGATGGGAAGTGGACGGTGATCGCGCCGGGGAAGTTGCTCATGACTTGATCGAACGTCTCGTTCTTGATGGCGAACTGCTGCCAATCCGCCGGCTTGCAGGAGAGACCCTGTCCGCCGTTCTTGATGCAGTCCGAGACGAGGCTTTTGAGCGCTTTCTGCACCTCGGGTGCGGCGCACGCCGCAATGACGTCCGACTTGACACACAACTCATGGCCGTTCTCCGTGCGTCGTGCGAGCGGGGGCCAGCAGTTGCAATCCTTGACTTCAGCGCCAGCGACGCACGGCGGTGGCTCGGGTGGGTCAAACGGTATGCATTCCATCTTGTCGCAGATATATCCAGCACCGCACTGTTCTGAGGTGTGGCAGCCGGCAGTCTTGGTTTTTTTCCTTCCGAGAATGAGCCATCCCAAGAAGCCCACGATGCCAAGAAAGATCGCGCCGATGGCGATCGAGAGAACGAGCACAGTTGTGTTGTTGCGCCCTGCCTTCTGCATGAGTTCAGCCACCCTCCGGGGTTCGGGTTTGATCGGGGGCCAGCCCCAAGATGCGCTCGTAGATTTGCAGCGACTTGCCGCCCTCGAACCGAAGCGCGCGACCCCGCGCGGGTGAGCCGCCAATGACGGGTATCGCATACAGACGAGGTGTACTCTCGATGCCCTGTGCAGAGCCATACGCAACGTGTGCGCGCACGACCTTTGCCGCAGCGTCGTCGTCGAGGCACTTCGACATGCGGTCGCTGTCGATTCCAATCGCCGCCGCCTGGAGCTTGAGCGACTCTCTGCTGAACCAGGGAGCGGGCTTGCCTGCGCCTTGGAGTGAAAAAACGCGCTCCAGCATTGCTGGACCGGACGTCGGCTTCAGCCGCTCGGCGCATACAACAGCAATCGACGCCAGACACGGGTCGTGGTGCACCTCGGGCGCTCGTACATCAAAACCCGGGGGAGCGCATGGACTGTTGGGCTGCCTCGGATAGAGGTAAGTATGAACCATCATTCGGCCACGAAAGCGCTCATCCGCCAGCAGCTTGCCGAAATTTCTATACTGCGTGCCGCAGTGCGGGCAGGACGGGTCCACAAAGTCGGCAAAGATCCAGGTTGGGGTCCTCGCCCCTTCTTGTAGCTCTGTCGACGGGAGAGAGGTCACGTCGGCTGGGCAGTCGGCGATTCCAACCACGGCCTGACCCAATCGGTAGGACCAAGCCTGAGGGATCGTCAGAATGACGGAGAGCGACGCAATGACCACAGCCGACGGGCCGGCTGTCTTCTGCAACCATCGGAAGCGAGCCGCGTCGCGGATAACCGCGATCGAACCGCGTCCGTGCAACCAGAGGACACAGGCCAGAAACAGTGCGCTGACCAGATAAAGGGTAGCGCAATAGAAGCAGAAGGTATGGAGCACCACCTTTGCATACGTCGCCAGCACAATGCTGACTCCAACGTCTGCAAGACCCGCGAACAACAAAACAGTCCGTTCGGAGCCATCGAGCAGCTTGCGGCGGAGAAGTAGGGACACCGACAGAACGAGCGCGACACCGTAGAAGGCGGCACCGTAGATCGTGATCGGGATGCCACCAAGCGCGGACCACCGGCTGTTGAACGTGGCAGAGCAGTCGGAACCGAATGCGCTGCTGCACGCGCTCAGGAACGACCCGTCGCACGCATGGTCGGACTGGTACTTCACGTACGTGAAAAAACTACACGCAGCGAGCCCGAGGAACGCAACGAGAGCCGTCCAGACGGCGGCTACAACCTGTTGCATGTTCGCGGGATCTTCCGCATCCCCTGTTGCAGACGCGGCCGTCCCGGTCGCGTCCGCCGGCGCGTTCTCGGTCTTCGAATTCATGGAAGTTGCCACACCCAAGACCCCACCGGAGAACCCCGGTCCTCCGCGAACGCACGACCGTATCTCAGCAGTCGAGCCGAGCGCAAGTCTCACGACGACATCCGTGTCCAAGGCCGTCCCGCACCCCACTCGCAAAGCGAGCTGTAGGCGTCCGGTGCTCGGCTGTCACGACGGGGCTACTCCAGACGACGGGCTCCGTCGCCACAAGGCAAGAAGCGCGACGGCGTTGCCATGGTGGGCGCCGCGGGCAACGTTGCGTCCTCGCCGGGCTCACCGTGCTTGGCCAAACCCTGCGCGCGCTTGCGGGTGGCTGCGGGATAAGCGATATCGATGTGCCAGTGCTCGTGCGGGTGGAGCGGCGGCAAGAATCTGGTGCCCTGCTTGGATGATTTGCGATTCCAGCGGTCGAGCCGCCCGGGCTTCGACAGCACGGTTCCAGGGGAGGCAAAACAGCTGGGGCCGGCCATGCGAGAGGCCGTGGGCGAGCGCAATAAACCCCATCCCCGTGGACTGCGCAGGCCCCTACGGAGTAAGGTAGGGTGGCTGCTCCTGGGGCCTGCTTCTCCGCGGAGGGAAACGCGCAGCATGGATATCGTCTCGCTCACGCCGCTCACCACATCTTCGCTCGTGTGGCGTCCCAGGCCATCGACCTGGGTGCTCACCGTGGTCTGCAAGGCGACGTTCCGGCTGGGGCCTGGTCAGTCCACGCTCGAGCCTCACCAGGATCCCGTGATCGAGGCGGACGAGTTCTGGGACGACAGCGAGCAAAGGAGCCTGCGGTTCGCGAGCGAGCTCGTTCCGACCAAGCCACGCGCGGAGGTGCTCCTGGTGGGCAATGCGTTCGCCCCCGGCGGTCAGGCCGTGCGCACGCTGACCACGCGCATGGTCGTCGCGGACGTCGACAAGTCCATCGAGATCCAGCTCGATCGTCACTTCGGTAATGACGGCGCTTTGCGCGACGGAAGCCGCTTTTCCAGGATGCCGATCGTCTACGAGCGCGCGGCAGGCGGACCCGACACATGGAACCCTGTTGGTGTGGTCCCGGGAGCACGGGATGCCTTTGGGCGGGCGGAGCTCCCCAACCTCCAGATCCCGGGCACGCACATCGCATCCCCGGCGGACATCATCGAGTCCGTCGGTTACGGACCGATCGCTCCCGCGTGGCCGCTCCGCCGCCAGAAGCTCGGGGGGCGTGGCGACCTCTCCGTTCTGCGAGATCCGAGATTAGCGCCCTTGCCGGAGGGGCTCGACTATGCCTTCTTCCAGGCAGCTCCGCTCGACCAGCGACTGGACGCGCTGCGCGACAACGAGCGTATCCTTCTCGAGCATCTGCACCCTTCACACCCGCGTCTCCACACGACACTCCCCGGGATCCGGCCGCGCGCGTTCGTCGAGGGCCGCTCCGGCGGCCCGAGCGCCGTCGAGATGCGCGCCGATACTCTTTGCATCGACACCGATCGGGGGACTTGCACCCTCGTGTTCCGCGGGATTGTCCCCCTGTCCCACGCCGCGGAGCCCGGCCGCGTGCTGCTCGCCATGGAGCAGGGAGCGCAAAGCCTGAGCTATCCGGAGGTCACGCAGATCGCGCGTGAGCGTGGCGCCTCACGAGGAAAAGACGTCACGCCCGCGGCCCCCGGCTTGCCCCCTCCCAGCGCATCCGACGAAGTTGGGGCGACGCTGTTCATCGGGCTCGAAGCGGCCGTGCCTGTTACTGCCACACTGCCCTTTACACGACAGCCCGGCACGCCGGAGCCTGCGGAGACCCCGCGGGGCGCCAAGGTCAGCGGAGGCCTACCATTCGCCGGATCCCAGGCAGAAGGGCCGCCGCTCCCTGCCGAGCTGCCGGCCGAAGCGCAGCCGCCGCCGCTCATTATCAGCGCCGGCGGCTCTCGGTCGAAGCCGGACGATAGCCCCTGGGCCCTGGGCCCCCCCGTCCGGGAAGCGGCACCGGTTCCCCTCACCCCTTTGGTGGCAGCCGTACCGATCGCCGCGGAGGCCGCAGCCCCGGGTGTGCTGGGCATCTCCAATGCTGCGGCTGCCAGGTCGGAATGGTCGTCCGAGCAGCAGCAGGCCAGTGCCTCCGGCGCCGCGGTGGCTTCTTCGCCCGAAGCGCAAGCCCGGAGCGCTCCTCGCGCGGCCGACCCGTGCGATGCCGTCCTGCTGGTGTGGTTCGATCTGTCGAGCATGCGCCGGCTGCGCCGCCACAAGCCGTTCCGCGAAGCGATGGACAAGGCAGAGAGCGAAAGCGATGGCCCCGAGCTGGACGACCTGCCGCTGGGCGACGCCGCCGCCGACCT
>Ga0163144_10006590_pt1 | contig 25584 bp, 20 predicted proteins | sample OliLak19BULKMAT1_FD_123175 | JGI IMG/M metagenome (GOLD analysis project Ga0163144, IMG submission 123175) | Freshwater microbial mat bacterial communities from Lake Vanda, McMurdo Dry Valleys, Antarctica - Oligotrophic Lake LV.19.BULKMAT1 | ecosystem: Environmental > Aquatic > Freshwater >... | reverse complement strand
TTGTTACCGCTGATATTTACGAAGTAAATACCACTTGGCACTCCCTCAATTTGCAGTGTTTAAGCCCAACAATTCTATAAATTAATTCAATCGTCTGTCAGAGTTTGTCTGCTGTGGTGCGTTGGCTTGGTTGCTCAATTGCATTTTTTACGATGGCATTTTGTGTTGAAAAAAATGTAAGTGTGCTCGTAAAATGCGGTGGCTATACTAGATTAAGTTTTTAGTGTAAAATTCTGCAAGTTTGGCGTCATAGTTCTTTTTAAGTTCATTTGTTACTTTTTCTTTTAGCGGTTCAATTTGTTGTAGTTTCTCTTTGTTGTAATATGGAAAAAACAATTCGGTTAGCCATTTTAAGTCAAAGTTTGTATAGTCGTATGTCTCGTAATTGATTAACCAATTATAGTAGCCAGATTTTTTTGAAATTTCTTGAATGTTTTCTTGTTTAAAGTCCACATTTAAGTAAGCAAGGCAATTTATGAAACTGTACCCTCCAAGGCTTTGAAACATCCATCTACCGTTATCATTTTTAATGTCATATGGCGAACAACTTATAACCACACTTTCTATGAAGTTTTTTAAAAGTTTAGGATTTTCGTCCTTAGTGAAAACGCCTTTAAATGCTGCTTTCATATAAAAGTCAGCATCAAATTTACCTTGTAAATATTTAACTGCTTTTTGTTTGATTGATTGCTTCCCTGTTTCATCAGCAATTTTCCACATAGCAAAAATTTGCTTTGTGTCGTGAACATTGTTACTTCTTTTATAAGTCGTTGTAACGCTATTGAACAATTTTTCAAAAAATGCTTCGTCATTTTTAGTCAAAATAAAATTTGCCTTTTCATATGCTATATCACAAATTATTCCGAGATTGTCATTACCCGAATTTTGATGCTTATCTTCAATTGTAAATTCTATAATTTTTTTGATTTGTTCTGTTGAAAATATTTGAATTTTAGTTGTAAGAAATTTTATTGCATAAGTCCAATTATTGTGATTAAAGTCTTCTGCAACTTCTAAATAATTTATAAATGGTTCTGCAATCGATTTTAATTCTTCATCTGTTAATTCCGCTTTTGAAAGCAATAACATTATTTTATTGAAAATAGAACGAAGCGACTCGCAATAAGATGAATTGTAATCTTGTTTTGAAATGTCATCATTAAAATTATTGCTGCCCAAAAAACCTGTCGTATATTGAAATGTAAAGAAATTTGAAATTGTGCTAATGAAACTTTGCTTATGACTTTCAATAATTGGAATGCTTTGAATTTCATACTTCTCAAAAAGATTTTCTAAATTCTTTACTTCTAGGAAAAAATACATAAACGATAAAAGCACACTATCAAATTCTTTTAATCTGTATACGTACCTTTTATCAGTAGTATAACTAATTAGAACACCTTCAATTCCTTTTGTTATAGTTTGTCTAAACGTGTAAAAATCATCTGTAACAATATGATTAGCGGAATAAAAAGAATATAAAATTTGAAGCTCTTCCAATAATAAATTAACTGCATTTCCCCCTCCCCTACTTCTTCCGCCATTTGCATAAAGTTTATTTGTGCTTAAAATGCTTTCAAATTGTTCATCAATAATTTCACGACTCCAATGCAAATAATCCTTTTCTTTTACCTTAATTAGTTCGTCTCTTAATTCAACAGGAATTGAAAGATCTTTGATTATATCACACAAATCTAAGTCGTCTATTTTCGTAATTATTTGCTCTTTTTCGTCTTCCCACCAATCCGAATCAATAAAATTGCGAATATGTTTTATGTTGTAAAGCGACAAAAAATGTATTGCAGAATTATTTTGTTCTTTACTTTTTTCAGCAACACTATTTAAAACTTGATAACCTTTTACGTGTTCGCCAAGTTTACACAAATAATAGCCTTCGGCTAATGCTTCGTCAAGTTTTTCTGAATGTGTAATTGCTTTGCCTTTAAGGTCTTTGATAAGCGTTTTTATTCTAAACTTGTGAAATTGACATTCTAAGCAATTACAATTAATATCGTAACGTTTGACTGTGATTTTATGATGCTCTATTTCAGTGTATTTTTCTATGTAACAAATCCCTTGAATTAAACAGTTGTTGAGAATCAGGAAAATTTCTTTTAATTTTTCTTCAAACCGTTTTAGTGAATCATCGCTAATTGTAATAACCGTGTTTTCAACTTTTACTTTTTGCAAAAGTTCGTGAATTGCTTTATTGCTTGTTTTTAAGCAGTAATGCGAATACGAAGCGTGATAATTTTCTTTATCGCTAAAAATTGTTAGTCTGGAAATTGTCCTTGGGTTAATAAAATTTAACCCTTCAAATAGTTTTAGAGATTCTAAAATTTGGTCAACAAGGTGATGTTCAGGATTCGGTATAAATGGATTCTTTATTGCTGGTGTTTTTGCCGTAATTTCCTTTGTTTTATTTTTTGTTTGTTCGGGTGCAAGTTCTGAAACAACAAAATCGTAAATAGGTTTGATTTTATCGTAAGAATCAAAATGGTCTTTTAATCTTTCAAAAATTGTTGTGCAGTCGTGAAATATGATATTTACACCATATTCTATTAATTCGTTTTCGTCATATTTAAACTCTTTTTCTTGTGCAATGATGATAAAATGAAGATATTTGTAGGTCTCGTATTTGTTTTTTTCTACAAAACTTTTTACAGTCCTGGCAACTTTTTTTTTGGTGTTATTTGCGGTTACTTGAACACAAATTTTATTTTCTTCATCGTGTAAGTCAATTGTTTCATTGTATGGCTTTTCAATTTTATCTTTTGTAAGTTTAAAATCGAAAAGTAAATTGAAAAAATTGCGAAAAAAGCCTTCTGCATTTACAGCTTCGCTATTAAGATTCTTTTTAGTTCTAATCTTTATGCCATCAACATAAAGACGAAATAGTTGATCAATTTTATCTCGTAAATTTTCAGTGTTAGTTAATGACATAAGCTAATTTTTCTCCACAATTTTTATTTCTTCTTCTGTCATGACATAAAACTCATAAACCAATTGTTCGATTAGAATTTCTGTATTTGTTGTGTCTTCGTTTCTCACCTTAGCTAATAAAATCAAGTCAACTAATTTATATTTAATAACGTTTGATCAATATCTTTATAGGACAAATATAGTTGGCTTTATTGCTCAATTTTTTAAAATTTTATTGTTACTGAATTACTGAAACTGCTTTTGCTGTATTGTACGAATTTTAAAGTAGTTGTACAACCTTTAGCAAAACCAGTTGTTGCTTGCATTTCTATGCCTTTACTCCTGGTACATTCACAGAAAGTTCCTTTTTTCCTACAGATGTTACATATAATGTGTATGTGGTATTTAAAATTTATCCCATTTTGTGTAAATGTTTTTCCTCCATTAGGCAAGTCTGTCGAAAACTTACCGTCGTTACTTAATTGATAACCTTCTGCTCCTGATACTTTATTCCAATTCAAGTAACGCTGCTACCTGTCACTGTGTGTGTAGCAACTATTGGTTTAGCTAGCCGCAACAAATGTTGCGAAACTTAACCCCAGAAATAATCCAAATGAGAGCAAAAATGTTTTGTAATGTTGCATTTTCACAGCTTACAGTTAGTTAATTATTTAGTCTTTAGCATTAAACGCTGATATATATTGAACTAAATGATTACAAATGGTTGCAATGTTTTTACAAGATAAATCTTTTTCTTATAATGTAAGAGCCAATTTAAAGGGAATTACTTGTCTATGATATACTTTACTTTCATAATCACCGTTATTAAGTTGTAGAGAAAAGTATATTAATATTTTTTTAATATATATTAAACTTTTATTAATGTTATTCGTTTACCTTATATCATTAAAGATATTACATTATGAAAAAGATTTCACTCATTTTAATACTAGTAGTTTACGCATTACTTTGCTTACCTACTCTACTATAAATGAAAAAGACAGACATTAAGAATTTATAAACATATAGACGGGTATCGAGTTTAAAACACCTTGGGGAATACGTTCACAAGGTGTTTTTTTATGTTTGTCATCTTTGCAATTATATAATATGGGCACATATTAGATTTGCTAGCATACGTTATATAATTATGTCTTATCTATTAGCCCCTTCTATTTTAAGTGCAGATATGTCCCATCTAGGGGATGCAGTAATTATGCTTGATAAAAGTCAAGCTGACTGGGTTCACGTGGACGTGATGGACGGTGTATTTGTCCCTAACTTAACTTTTGGCTTCCCCATTATTAAGGCAATTAGGCCATTGACCACTAAATTGTTTGATGTGCACCTAATGATGGTACAACCAGAGCGCTACATTAAAGAGTTTAAAAAAGCAGGTGCTGATATATTAACAGTACAGTATGAGGCGTGTACGCATTTGCACCGCACCATTCAAGAAATTAAAAATGCTGGAATGCAAGCCGGTGTTGCAATTAATCCACACACTCCTGCGATAATGTTACAAGATGTTTTGCAAGACTTGGACTTGGTATTGGTTATGAGTGTGAACCCAGGTTTTGGCGGGCAAAGTTTCATTCCACAATCGCTATTAAAAATTAGAAGCATCAAAAAAATGATGGCAGCTTGCGGTAGCCACGCTGTAATAGAGGTAGATGGCGGTGTAAATAGAGACAACTTAGTACAAATAGTAGAAGCAGGCGCAGATGTAATAGTAGCAGGCAACGCCATATTTTCTACGTCTAGACCAATAGATACAATAGCTGAATTAAAAGCTATGAAATAATTAACTATCACGCAAAATTAAATATATATAAAAAGCAAAGCCCCCTAAGTGTAATACTTAGAGGGCTTTACTACTTATAGGTAAATTAATTGTGTTATTATTCTTTTATTATCTTGTCACTACTTATTACCTCATACCCATTGTATAACTGTATAATGTAGGTGCCAGACTTCCAATCGTTGGTATTGATGCTGTAAGTTTTGCTGCTAGGTGTGCTGTAATTCATATCTTGACGATAGATAATTTGACCACCATTTGTGCTGGTTATCACCATAGCATATTGACCAGCCTGTGTGGCATTTATTACAAAGTTTAGGTTGGAGTGCACTGGGTTAGGATATACCTGAACAGTTGCAATATTTGCAGATGAATTAGATATACTTGTTGATCTGCTAAATGGAATGCCAAAGAAAACAGTATCGCTACAACCGCCAGTTATTGATGCAACCATTGCAACTCTATAATAAGCACTATCAAAATTGGTAAGTGTATTTACCCAATTTTTACTGGTAGATGCAGGTGAGCCGGAAAACTGGAATACACCAGTACCAAAGCTTGGATCTTTAAAGAAATACCACTGAGTACCAATAGTTCCTACAGAATTGTCTGTAACTGACCAACCTGTGCTGGTTAAGGCGTAAGGTGCTACTACAGGATTAGGTTGATTAGAAATACTCAATAACTGTGTAGTGCTAGTGTAAATACAACCTAATTTAGAAGTAGCACGCAGGTATATACCTGGTAAACCTACTAGTTTAGAGCCATTTATCACCATTACCGAGTCTACACTTGATTGAATTAATGTATTTTGAATAGAACTATATACATCGTATCTATCATAACCTCTGTTAAAGTTTAAGCTATAATTCTTATTGGAACAACCTGATAGTGTGGCTAGCGTATTCTTAATTCTAGGTGCTAATATAACTTCTACTTTGCTGGTTAAACTTTGTGTTGTTGGTGTACATCCTTTAGTAGTATCGGTTATTACCAATTGAATGATGGTATCAATTCCTTTTGGAGATACAGTAAATATTGTATCCTTCGCAGCAGTTTTACCGGCTAAGTTTAGGCTATATTTTTTCAAGTTTAGACCTCTGACTACAACTTGTGTTTGACCATTTCTACAATATATTGGCTGAATGCTGGCAGTATAAACGGGAGCAATACAAGATGCTGATAAGCTAACACTTAATGTAGCTACTGAACTTGTACCACAGGCAGAATTCACGCTGCCCTTTGTGGCACGCACCCAAACTACATATATAGTTTTGGTTAGACTTGTGAAAGAATGACCTAAACCACCTGTCATATTTGAACTAACCCAATTTTTGCCAGAGTCTAAACTCACTTGGTACCCTGTAGCATTATTCACGTCTAACCAAGTCACGTCAAATGAACTTGATTTAACATTACTTGCATTAGGTACAGGTTTAGCTAGACCGGCAAGTAGTCTAATAGTGTTGCCGACAGGTGTTGAATCTTTACATCCTCCAACTGTTACAATTGACATAGTGTATACACCCGGTGCTGGGGTAAATACTGCTTTGCTTTTATTTGTACCACTGGCAAAAATTACCCCATTTCTATACCATCTGTAAAATCCAGAACCAGAATTTGAGGTAAATCTTAAAGAATCACCACCAGAGCAAATGGTGTCTTTGGTTGCATTTGTAGTAAACCTAGCAAATGGTTTTGCGCTTAGAGTTACTATTAAGTCTGTGGTTACATTGCTACATTTTCCTCCGTTACTTACTGAAACATTATATTTTCCAGCAGCTTTTATATAAATGCTTTGACTCGTAGCCCCCGTATTCCATAAATAAGTATTGCCGAGTGGCGCTGCCAATAGAAAGCTGTCTCCACTACATATATTTACAGGACCTCTTATGGCAAATGTATCTGCTGGTTTAGCCCGAACAGTGATTGTAGTAGTAACTAATGGAGATGTCCCAACTGCGTTACTTACTGTTAAATCAATACGACTAGTTTTATTGGCATTAGCATTAAATACAACTTTTATTTTGTTAGCATTTTTAGAAGAAAACTTAGCATTGAAAGGTGTCCAGTTGTAAGCTGTTGGAGAATTTGTAGCTGTTGCAGTAAATTCAACAGTGTCACCCTCACACACATTCGTTAAGTTTGCTTTAACTGTAGCTGTAGGAAGTCTTTTTGTTAATGGCACTTTAATTACAGAAGTATAAGGCTGGTCACCAGAACTGCCACCGTTTCCATTTGCGGCGTTTACACAAGTATAAAAATTTATAGAACCTACTTGTGTTTTTGGAGCCCTCCAGGTAAATGTCCAAGTCCCGGTTCCGCCGCTAAAGTTTACACTAGATGAGGTGTGGTTTACATAAGTTCTAGACTTGCTATTCACACTTTGTGATTGTATGGCAACTAATGAACCAGGACTGGTTAAAGTACCTGCGTTTGATTCAGTTGCACTGTCTAAAACAGTAGTCTGAAAACCATATTTCGTAATACCAGTTTGCCTAAAGCTAAGTTCAACTGTGTAAGTACTGTCTGGAACATATTCAGTTACTACTTTACCATTAAACTTAAGTACAACAGCAGATGTTGTTGCTGAACTTGAAGAGTGACAAGACCCGCAAGTGCTTTCCCCCGGGGCACCTGTAGTAGATGCAGGTGGTTGGCTGTTGCCATATGTCATACTTTCAAGACTGTAGGTTAAGATTGCCAAAGCAATTATTGCTGCACTAGATAGTCTAAGTCGCTGAACGGTAAAATAGTTTTTCATTAGTAAGTAAGTATTTCAGATAAGTTAAACAAATTTTCAAGCTAAACATTATTCTCTAACAAAGATGAGACATTTGAAAAAAGTAGATTACAATATTTTTGCGGATTCTTACGCGTTCAAAGTTAGTTTTATTTCTTAATTCTTTGACTATTAACAGGTAATTTGGTTTCTAAGCTCGAATATTAAACTTTACTTTTGTTGATAACTATAGATTGATTTATTATGACAAATAGCGATACACACGTAGAAATAGTAAAAATTCAAAAACAAATAAAAGAAATAATTGGACTAAAGGCTGAAAATTTAATTTTCGACTTTAGAAGCGATTCTGGAAAAGAATACCTTGACTTAATTACTGTAAATCCAAAGCATAGGCAAAGTTTCTTATACCATACCACTATAGGAACAGACAAACTAGATGCCTTATTCAAAATGCTGGAATATGTAGAGTCTCATAGTCAGGCAGAAAATAGTTATACCATACAGTGGATGCACAAAGAGGAAAATGAATTGCATACCAGCTATTTTAGAGGCGGCAATGTATATGAAGCTCTAGATAAACTGTATTTCGGTAGAGACATTACAGCGATTACTGTTTATTTCGTTAAACTGAATCCAATTAGTTAGTAGCTCATAGTTAGTAAGATTAAGAGATGCACATTGTAGTAGGTTAAATATTTTTAATCTCAATACATTTTATTACCATTTCTCTAGAAAATTGATAATGAATACTTTACACTTAACAATTAGGTAACATAAATGAGTGCCACGTATTGAGTTTGTCCCTAGTGAAAGAATTCTACAAAAAAACTTTGTAAGGAAGCTAGGCAACTATAAGAGTGAAAGTATGGGTAAGTTAAAGTTTACCTATGAAGAATCTGGCCTGCAGAGTAAGGGCCTGATGTTGAAAATATACACACCGAGAGACGTAATAGATTCGTTGCCATTTAATCAAGAATTAAGGGAACTATATACCTGCCGAGTGGGGGAATAGTTCGTGTATTTATTAAGCCGCTGAAATCGTTTTTACTTACAGATACAATGTTGCTTTGGGGAGGACTTGGAAATAAACAAGTATAAGAAACCATAATAGGCGGACATACTGGCTTTAATAAAGAATATAAAGGGATTTAGCAGAGATTTAATATGTGATGGGGTAGCATTTAGAAATTTAAGCGACGTACCTAAAACAGGCATATTAAGTCAGTGCCCACATTTCAAATACATAAAACAACTAGGTAAACTGTTTATAGATGCATTAGAGTTTGTAGCAGAGTAAAACAATGAGAGATCTTTCAAACATTATAGTCCAGTCATTTATTTGATTGGTCTTTTTTGTGACAGCCAGTTGGACACAAGTGTTTCTTAAGTGTGGATATACAGGAATAACAAAGCTATTAGTTTATGCTCCTTGCTTAAAAATTTCTATCTAAGAAAATGCTAATAACTCCCTAAATATTTACGTAAAAACCACTCTGCAGCCAATAAAGCCAAAATTATAAAGAACAGCCACTTGTAGTGCATTATGGCCTGGTAATCAGTATCGGTATAGGCAATTGGCTTTAGTTGGTTATTAGCAGATAGGGCTTCTGGTAACTTGTCCATATTGCGAACTGGTAAAACTAAACCACCCTGTTGTGCTGCAATTGCCCGCATTAAACTATAGTTTGCTTCCGTATTTAAATACTCTATTTCGGTCTTCTTCACCAGAAATTCTCCTTGAGCTGTTAGTGTTTTTCCATTTTGAATGGTATTGGAAGACCAACTATAATGACCTGGGCTAAGTAAGCCTGCATCTGCCAAATATCTATCACCCATACCCAACATTTGCAACTTAATATCTACACCTTTATCAGGTTTGATACTAAGGTTTATAATGGCATTTTTAACTGGGTCAAAAGCTGCATTGTACAATTCAGCTTCTAGACTTATTCGGTCTTCATCACTATATATAGTTTTGGTACTGCGTACTCTAAATAGTCTGTTATCAGTTACTGTACTTAAGTATTGTATGGTTTTCTGTACCAATTCGTCAACAGCATCAAAATTTTGATTTTTAGCATATAGCGCCATTGGCCAGCGCCAAATGCCCGTACCTGCTAGGCAAGCCGTCTTAATACTACCGTTGTTGCCAAATGTTAAAAGTGGCATACTAGACTGTACTTTTCCAATTTTTTGATTCAGCAGGGCATCGCCTGCATTAGTATATTGCCCAAATGGTGTCTGAATGGGTGGGTAAATAGTTAAAGCATCTAAGGCAGATTGACTAATAGAAAATAAGCCAAAACCTGAACTATACACTGCCTGAGCATCGTTTTGAGAATTACCAGACCCTGAAATGCTAATCGGTGCTGAGAATTTAGTTAATGCACCCAAATTAGATTGGTTGCTAATGATGTACCAAATTGGAAGTTGTGCTTGGGCTAAAGCCTCCATCAAATTATCTGAATTCTGACCAGAACCTGGTATTTGGTGTAGTATCACCAACTGATACTCTTTCAGTTTATTGGGATTATTGTTTATTTTAGCATTGTACTCTGACAATGTCATAATATCCATTTCATATTTTCCGCCTCGGGTAGCCATACTTCTTAACGCTGCTAAATCAGGGTGTGGAGCCGCAGCTACGGTAAGTATGCGTTTCTTAGACTGGAGTACTTCTATATATACGTCTGCTTCATTATTTTGCAGCGTTATTTCATTTACTATTGGGCTCAGGCTGATGTGATATCGTTGTAAGCCAGGTTGATTAGCAGTAAGTCTAATGGTTTCTCGGGTAAAGTATTTCCCATTGTTAATGGATATTTCCTTTTGATATTCGGTTTTACCGTTGTGAGTTAGGCTTAGTTTACAGACTTTGCCAGATAATCCATTTGCAGCTACTTGCACCTGAATGGGGAAAGAGTTTCCTGAATACACGACTGTATTGGCCTGTACTTCTTTAACTATCAAATCCATTTTAGGCAAGGTATCGCCTAGGGCTAAGTAATAGAATGGGGCATTAATCTTTCTTACAGTGTATAGTGGGTTTTGTCCAGCATTATATATACCATCAGTCAGGGTGATAATTGCGCCAAGATTTTTATTATCATATCGATTATAAATCTCTTCATACAACAGTTCTAAATTGGTTTGCCTTTGGGTATATTTTAATTGCTTGCAATCACCAACTTCGCTACCAAAACACACCTGATCTACTCTATAATTATCGGACAGTTTTTCCTTTAACTTATCTATATCTTTCAGCATTTTGCCCGAATAGTAACTGCTGTCATTTGCCGTTAATATAGACTGGGACTGGTCTATGGCTATGACTACTACTGGTTTCTCGATTCTTTCTAATACAGACTTGACTACAGGCGCCAATAACAACATTGCTATTAGGCTGACAGCCAGCGCGCGCAATAGAAATAATGGCCAAATAGGGTAGCTAAAAAATGTGCCATTAGCTGGGCGCAACTTGCTGCGGTGATAGCTAAGCCAAGCGACAGCCAAACCCAATACAAAACACAGTACATAAAAGTACCACGGGTAGTTGCTAATTAATTGGATGAATGTGAATGTATGTGCCGGCAAAAGTAAAAGACAGATTTTTCCCTTAGATATTTGACAAAGTTAATAAGCCCAACAAGTTTTAATGACAATAACCATACAGCAAGTTGTATAATTATAGATTTTGACAAAGAAATTGAGCATAAATAGGAGGTAATTTTATTACTTTTACACGGTTTTTAGAAAGGGGCATTGTCCCCAAATTTTTTTAATACCGTATAAATCATTTTTTTTAAAAAGCAATTATGGCTGATTTCATAGAAGAATTGAAGACAAAGAACCCTGGAGAAACCGAATTTCACCAAGCAGCAGAAGAGTTTTACCATAGTGTGGTTCCCGTTTTAAACAAAAAACCTCAATACAGAAGCGCTAAAATATTAGAAAGACTGTCTGAGCCAGAACGTGTTATTATGTTCAGAGTGCCGTGGATAGATGACAAAGGCGAAATACAAGTAAATCGTGGATATCGCATTCAGATGAACAGCGCAATAGGACCCTATAAAGGTGGATTGAGATTTCACCCAAGTGTGAATCTAAGCATATTGAAATTTTTAGCCTTTGAACAAGTATTTAAAAATAGCCTTACTACTTTGCCTATGGGTGGTGGTAAAGGAGGTAGCAATTTTGACCCTAAGGGCAAAAGCGACAATGAGGTAATGGCATTTTGTCAAAGCTTTATGACAGAGCTATACAGGCACGTTGGTGCAGATACTGATGTACCTGCGGGTGACATAGGTGTCGGTGGTAGAGAAATTGGTTATATGTTTGGTCAATACAAACGCATTACCAACCAATTCACAGGAATACTTACAGGCAAGGGGCCAAACTGGGGCGGCAGCTTAATTAGACCAGAGGCTACAGGTTATGGTGTTATATATTTTGCTAATGAAATGTTGCAAGCTAAAGGCGATGAGTTCAAGGGTAAAAAGTGCATTATAAGTGGTAGCGGTAACGTGGCCCAATATGCAGCTCAAAAATTAATAGAACTGGGCGCAGTAGTATTGACTATGAGCGATAGTGATGGCTATATATATGACGAGCAAGGTATAAATACCGAGAAACTAGCCTACATAATGAAGTTGAAAAATGAGGATAGAGGTCGTATATCAGAATATGTAGAGCATTACAAATCAGCTACATTTACAGCAAACACAGCAGAACAAATAGAAAATGCATTATGGAAAACCAAGGCTGATTGTGCATTCCCTTGTGCTACGCAAAATGAAGTAAATGAAGCAGATGCAAATAACCTAGTAGCTGCTGGTGTGAAACTATTGTGCGAAGGTGCCAATATGCCTTGTACCAACCCAGCTATTGAGATATTGATGGCAGGTGGTGTTGCTTATGCCCCAGGCAAAGCTACTAATGCAGGTGGTGTAGCAACTAGTGGTTTAGAAATGACGCAAAACAGTCAACGTCTATATTGGACCAGTTCTGAAGTAGATAATAAACTACACGACATAATGAAAAGAATACATAAGCAATGCCTTGATGCAGGTAAAGCTTATGGTATGGAGGGGAACTATCAGGCTGGGGCAAACATTGCAGGCTTCATTAAGGTAGCAGACTCTATGCTAGATCAAGGTATAGTATAATTGTTATAGCAAATACATTTTAAGCATACGTAACTGACAGACAGTTATTTCATAATGGGGCATCGTAACAGTTGCCCCTTTTTTATACCAATTTTTACCGTACTTACTTCAATATAATACTACATACTATGTCGCAAAGCAACTACTTACAAATAGAGCCAGCAAGTGTAACAACTGCACAGTTTCACGAATATTTATTAGGGACTATCGCCCCAAGACCCATTGCTTGGGCAAGTACTATAGACCTAGACGGCAAACCCAACCTAGCGCCATTCAGCTTTTTTAATGTATTTGGCAGCAACCCAGCGACTTTAATATTTAGCCCTAGCCGTAGGGTAAGGGACAATACAACAAAACATACACTTCAAAATGCAGAGCAAACCGGTGAGGTAGTTATTAACATAGTATCGTATGCACAATTGGGAAATATGGTGCTAAGCTCTGGAGAATTTCCTAATGGGGTAAATGAGTTTACAGAGTCTGGACTAGAAATGTTGGATTCAGTTATGGTTAAGCCAAAACGTGTGGCAGATTCACCGGCACAATTTGAGTGCAAAGTCAGGCAAATAATAGAAACAGGACAAACCGGTGGTGCTGGTCAGTTAATATTATGTGATGTTTTGATGGTTCATTTACGAGACGATATATTGACAGAATCGGGTAAGATAGACCCAGTAGCTGTTGATGGCATAGCTAGACTAGGTGGGCTATGGTATTGCAGAGCTAAGGACGGACTATTTGAAGTGCCAAATCCAAGAGGCAACGCTGGTATTGGTTACAGTTCATTGCCTGCTTTCATTAAAGAGAACCCAATACTGACAGGTTCAGACATCAGCAGACTAGCAACTACCGTGTTTAGACCTTCCTCAGATGAAATAGAAGTTATCACCCAATCATCTGAATATTCTACAATGCATCTATTAACAGACAGAATAGAGAACATCAGCCGAAAAGTACAAAGCCTAATTGGCACCAACCAATTGGAACTGGCTTGGTCTTGGGTAATGACTTTAGCTTAGTTGGTTAATTTATGTTACTAATACTTGCAACTGCAAATTTTCTGTAATTATCTAGCGGCTCTGCCGCAGGTTTATTAAATGAAAAAAGAGCAGGGATCTTTTCTATAGGGGAGGCATTATCCCCTTGCTCTTTGAAATATCCAACACTTATTTCTGCAAAGTTTTCAATAAAATTTGAATTTGAAGGTTCTTTAAGTAATGCAAAAACTCTTAAAATACCTTTATGCTTATTGTAAAGAATGATTTCAGGATGCGTAGCAGTTGTATTTGTTTAATTCAAGGAATTAATAGGCTAAATTATAACCTAACTACCAGTTACGTAAAGTAAACGCTAAGTTACTTAGGCTATACAACTTAACCAAATTTAACCAATATTATTCTTGCTCTATAATATAGGTCTTCTTCCTGTTAGACATAATCAATGATGCAATTAGTGAGATAATTCCCCCACCTAGTATGATGAGGCTGGAAGTCTGTAGTGCCGATTGAAAGGGAAATTGAGACTGTGCACTTGCTATTCGGTCTTTTATTTCCTCTGGGCTTAGCCCCTGTTTGGTTAGAGAGGTAGTGCCTGCTATACGTAAGTCTTCTATATATGAGTGGTCTAAAAATGTATAATAACTGTATAGCGATATGCCAATCAGCACGGCAGTTATCATACTAATGCCCAAGCCAATTCGCAATCCATCTCTTAATATCAGCTGGTTGCCTAGCCTTTTCTTTTGTTGAGCGATTCCAGCAGCTATGAAGCCTACATAAAGTACTAAAGCAGTAATTTGAAGGTATTGTGCTACTGGAGATTTTAGCAGTCCGGAATAGTAAATAACAAAGGGCAGATTAGCCCATAGTAAGCCACATATTAGTCCGTAACGTTGTATTATGCTCATTTATTTTTGATTGTCTGCATTTTGGGCAGTGTTGCCAGAGTTAACATTGAAACTGCTGCTTTGTTGATTTGCAAATGGGTCAAAATTAGCAGGTGGTTCATTTTTAATTATTGCAGAAATAATTAATCCGGCTATCACGCCGTAGAGAGTAACGTATATTAATTGACCTATGGCAAGCATACCTGGTCCACTAAATGTTGACAACCACTTCATCGCCATTTCTTCACCCTCACCACCATTCTCAGCAAATTTCTCTTGCATTTTATCTCTAGCCACATTTTGAATGGCCTCTATTGTTTCGTGGTTTATGTATTTATAGAAAATATATACAACTACTGCTACTATTACCCCTGCAATGGCGGCAATTTTAAAGCTAAGTCCGGTACCCTGACCGATGCTGATGAAGCCAGAATGCTCTTGCTTATACTGCTTTAATGCTAGATACAATCCCCCAGGAATGATTAAAAAACCTAGAAATGTAAATAAGGCGCTGCCAATATTAAAGCTGCCAGCCGTTGCTCCGCCATTTTTCATTGCCTCTGTATCTGGTGGGAATATCAATGCGCTAAGTATAGTAACCAACAACGTGGCCAAGGTTATATTGAATATGTGTTTTTGATATTTTATCATCGTGGGTAAATTACTGTTTTATTCTAATTTCAAAAATAGGAGAAATTGTAATTACTATATTGTAATAAGACAATTAGCATAAATGGGCTGGCTAGTTTAGTGTCAACTTAATATACTGAATGTAAACATTCATAGCCTATATATTGATTTAGACCCTAACCAAACAACAATCTAATGTCTCAACTCATCATTCAGCCACAAGCAGGCTTTCAACTTAATTTTTTAGCATCCCAGTCCGACATTACCATAGGTGGTGGAGCTGCAGGTGCTGGTAAAAGTTTCGCCTTATTACTAGAGGCTGCTCGGCATCATCATAATAAGGACTATCACGCTATAATATTTAGGCGAACTGCGGCACAAGTTAGAAATGCAGGTGGACTGTGGGACACTGCCGGCAACATTTACCCACTACTAGGTGCAGTACCTAATGTCAGCCGATTAACTTGGTTGTTTCCGTCTGGCAGTACGGTTAGGTTTGGTCATTTACAACACGAGCGAAATATATATGACCATCAGGGTACCCAATATCCCTTTATTGGCTTTGACGAATTAACCCACTTTACTGAGCGACAATTTTTTTATGTGTTAACTCGGAATAGGTCACTATGCGGTGTAAGACCCTACATACGTGCTACTTGCAATCCTGACCCAGACTCTTGGTTAGCACGACTAGTAGATTGGTGGATAGACAAAACTACTGGCTACCCAATACCAGAATATGCTGGGCAGCAAAGGCTATTTGTGCGTGAGGGTGAGGCACTTATTTGGGGGAATAATGTAGCAGAACTACAAAGTATAATACATAATGAACAGTTGACTGAGAATGCAAAATCAATTAGCTTTATTCCTGGCAACATACAAGACAACCCACTACTGATGCACAATGACCCGGCTTACTTAGCTAATCTGTTAAGTCAAGATGCTGCCACCCGATCTGCCCTGCTAGATGGAAATTGGTTGACCAATGTAGATGAGTTAAGCCTGTTTAGCAGTAGAGATATAGACGCTATGCTGATGAAATGTACCCTATCCCACCCTCGCCCACAATACTACATCAGTTGCGATGTAGCCAGATATGGACGCGACCTTGCAGTAATATGCTGTTGGCGAGACTGGACTCTACTACAAGGACACGTATTTACCAGCTGTGACCTAGAATTGCTGTATAATCAAATAGAGCGAAGCAGAAAGGAATTGAATATAGCTGCCCAAAACGTGGTGGTAGATGAAGACGGAATTGGTGGTGGATTGGTAGATCGGGGCAGGTATCAAGGTTTTCGTGCAGCATTAGCACCAATTAATAAGGAAAACTACTTAAACCTAAAGACGCAATGTTATTTTACATTATCGCAATTAATACAACAAGGCGCAATATCACTTGGTAGTGTGACTTGGTATGTGAACCAAGTACAGACAGAAAATCTAAACATCGGCAAGCTACAAACCACACTTAGCCTAAAGTTAAAGCAAGAATTGCGAGCCATACATCGCATTCCCTTAAATCATACAAATGAAGGAAAGTTTAGAATTAATAGTAAAGATGCCCAGAAGCATCTGTTGGCAGGACGAAGCCCTGATTTAGCTGATGCACTGATGATTCGCTGCTACATTCACTTAAAGCTTTTGCATAAACCTAGCGGCAGCATTAGTTGGTAATACTTGCTCTTGATTAAGTTAACAGAATTCAACAATCGTGAACAACGTTATGGTATGTAATTGTAAATGAACTATATAAACGATTTTGAGATTAAAATTTGAACATATTTTGGTCTTTGTGCATTTATAGAAATGCGAGTATAATTACATATATACATATTTATATATATCTTTGTACCCACATCATATAAAGAAAACGAAATGAGAAACTCAATCATTCTTTTGTTGGTCGCTTCATTACTAATTAATAGTTCAATAGTACAGGCACGCTATAAACGTGTCGGTATTGCGAGTTATTATGGACGTAAATTTCACGGTCGAATTACTACATCAGGCGATGTGTTCGATATGAAAAGCCTCACAGCAGCACACCGTAGTTTACCCTTTGGCACCATAGTCAAAGTGTTTTACTACAGAACAAAGAAAAGTGTCATTGTAAGAATAAATGACCGTGGCCCTGTAAGCAGAGCTAGAATAATAGACCTGAGCGCACTAGCAGCTAAAAGGATAGGATTACAAAGTAGTGGCATTGGTAAAGTCTTGCTAACTATAATAAAGTCTAATTCCAATAGGCATAGCATTCACCCTGCTACAGAGAATGCTAATATAGCTGAAGCCAGTAAAGCAATTGCATTAATAAACAATCCGATAGCTGTAGGTACATCTACCAAGTGTTTTACTTATAGAATACAAGCAGGCGCATATTCCGATGCTGTAAATGCTACCAAAGTAAGAGAAACTCTAATGCTGAATGGAATAGATAATTCTGTAACAGAACTAACTAAGAATGGTAAAATCAAACTGTACAAAGTTTTTGTTGGGCCATTTAATAATGAACAACAAGCGCAAAATATGCTGCGTTTATTGTCAGCCATTAAGCCAGATGCTTTTATAATAGAGGAGAATTAAGCTAAGAGTTAAATTATATAAATGCCTGATAGTCGTAGAATGATTATCGGGCATTTTATTTAAAACGCAGTATTTTCAATGTGGAATACACGCCAATATTCAGTTTAATCATCATTACACAACTGTTGAAAGTTGTAAATTTGCGCGGCATAATAATACTAAATTGAAAAGATGACGACCGCTACAATACTGAAACAAGAAGGTATAAATACTGGCCCTACCGAGGTAGTGGTACATAATAAAGTGTTCGTGTCATACATAGACCATAATGCCATACAAAGTAAAGTTGCTGAACTAGCTAAGCAAATAGAGCAAGACCATTTGGGTAAAATGCCAGTATTTCTGCCTGTATTAAATGGATCTTTCTTTTTTTTTGCAGATTTATTAAAGAACATTTCAGAACCTTGTGAGTTAAGCTTTATCAAAATAAGTTCATACAAGGGTATGGACAGTAGTGGCAGAATAAGGGCAACAATAGGTCTAGACATAGAATTATTGCGCAACAGGAACATCATCATAGTAGAAGACATTATTGACACTGGTAGAACTATGAAATACCTACTGAATGAGTTAGCACAAGTGAACCCTGCTGGCATTAAAATAGCTTCACTCATTATAAAGCCTGACGCTCTAGTGGAAAAAGATATAGTACCTGACTACGTTGGTTTTCAGGTAGATAATAAATTTTTAGTAGGGTATGGTTTAGACTATGACGGCCACGGCAGGCACTATAACGACATTTATCAATTGAAGACCGATTAAAATAATTTAGATGAATCTATTTACGATGTGAATAAAAAATTATTCTCATTTATCAAAATTTAGACCTTAACTTTATAGCCCCTACTAAAAGTAGTGAATAAGAACACCCAACGTAATAACAGTACACAGAAGAAGATGCTAAACATAGTGTTATTTGGACCGCCAGGTGCTGGCAAAGGCACACAAAGCCAACTATTAATTGACCGCTACCAACTAAAACACATATCTACAGGCGACATACTTAGGTCGCAAATTGCCCAAGGCACCGAGTTAGGACTTGAGGCTAAGCGATATATGGATAATGGCAATTTGGTGCCAGATGACTTAGTAATAGGTATGATAGACCAAGTTTTGCGTGATAATATGGCTGGTAACGGAGTCATATTTGACGGCTTTCCAAGAACTGTGGCACAAGCAGATGCTCTAGACGAAGTACTAGCGGCATTAGGTCAAGGTATTACTGCTATGGTAGCACTTGAAGTAAGTGAAGACGAGCTGATACAAAGACTAGTATTACGTGGTCAGATGGGCGGCAGAAGTGATGATAATGTAGAAACCATCACCAAAAGGATTCAAGTTTATAAAACTGAAACCGTTCCTGTTGCTGAATATTATCAAAATCAAGATAAATTGCACAGTATATATGGTCTGGGCGACATCGGTAGCATATTCAGCAAAATATGCCACGTGATAGACGAATTAGTTATTGCATAACAATATTAGACAGCGTTTTTAGAAACTATAGATTAACATTAGATAGTTCTACTAGCTACAACTAACTTTGATTTGTCTTTTAATATACTATTATGAAACAGGAAAATAATACTGGTGGCGTATTCTCTATTGCAGAGATGAGCTTGCTGTTAAAGATTTCTGCAAGAAGCTTGGCATATTGGTTTGATAGCAATAGTGGGTTGGGTATTTTGCCAATAAATAAGAATAAGAAATCTAGAAAGGAAAACCTATTTTCATTTTCAGATATGATTGAAGTCTATACCTACTTTCATTTAAAAAATACTCTTCATATCAAAAAAGCAGAGATATTAAGATCTCACGCCACCCTTTCAGAATTATTTAAAACCGATTACCCTTTTAACAGTAAAAAGTGGTTAGTAAGTGGTGGGGACATACTTTTTGCAAATTCTGATGAAAATTCCACAATTGTTAAGGCAAATGGTACTTATCAGTCTGTTTTTTCAGATATACTAGATTTATTTCAGGTTAAGCTAGATTTTAACGATGACGGTCAGGCAATGCGTTATCACCCAATAGGTAAAGACCATAATATACTGGTTGATCCGAATATTCATTATGGATCGCCCGTTATATCAGAAAATAATGCAGGAACTCGTATTGAAGCATCTTTCATTTATAAATTATTACAAGATAATTCTATAGCAGATGTAAAAGACTCTTATAATTTGTCAGATAAAAGCATAAAGGATGTTAATACATTTTACGGTGTTGCTGCTTAAGGGGCAGGTTTTATTTTGATGTAAATGGCTTTACATAAATGAAGATTTATTTCGATGAAAATATAATTAGTTTAACCTATGAATGTATTAAATTACTAAAATTTAGTGATGATGAAATTATTTCAGTAACAAATACCAATAAAGGTATAAAAGATATTGAATTGATGAAACTTATTCACCAAGAAAGAGCGATATTAGTCACATACGATAAAAAATACAATAAAACTCCTTCACAAAAAGAACAATTTAATAAATTTCCTTATAAAGTTATTCTAATTTGTGAACCTAAAAGTGCAAAGAAAATCCATCAAAAGACTCTTTTTTTATTAAATAAATGGTTAGAAATATTAGAATATATTAGAGCTAATAAAGATATTAATTTCATTAAATTTAATAGTCGAGGAATAAATATTAAGGTAAGAATAGCAACCCCTACCTCATTATAATTTTTCCTATACTCTCATTTTCAACCTAGCATTGCTTTTCATTGTATATTACCTATATGTTGGTTTGGTATGAATAAACAGAATGTTAGGCACAATCATTTCTCTAAAATATGTGAGAAAGAGATGAATGAAAACCTGCGAAAACTAAATGAAAGGGTAAGTAAAAGCATCATTGACGAGTCGTCTATAGTAATTAACATAGCTAGAGAAGAAGAAGCCAATGAAGCCAAATCTACTCGGGGTGAACGCCTAGCTGATAAAGTAGCAGAGTTCGGGGGTAGTTGGAAGTTCATCATCATTTTTGGTATCATCCTTTTGTTTTGGATTGTGTTAAATACTGTAATAATGATGAGTAAGGCATTTGACCCATATCCATTTATTTTGATGAATTTAATATTAAGCACCATTGCAGCACTTCAGGCACCCGTCATTATGATGAGCCAAAATAGGCAAGAGGGTAAAGACAGAGAGAGAAATAGAAATGACTACTTAATAAATATGAAGTCTGAAAGTGAAATAATGGCTCTGCACGAGAAGGTAGATATAATGAGTCAAGAGCAATATAGCCATATAATTAGAATACAAGGCGAGCAATTAGACCTAATACAAGACCTACAAAAACAATTACAAGAGTTAGTGAAGTCTAACTAAATATCTAAACAGTAAATTTGTCGCCTATGATGGCGAAATCTATATGCCTGGGCAAGAGAATTGTAGTAGTTGGACTGCTAATTTTTGTAGCGTTAGCCTGCAACAGAAAAGCAGCACCAGTTGGGCAAGGTACAGTGGTGGTAGAAAGTCAAACCCCCCTAGATTATAGCAAACTGGAGCCTGAAAATAATGATCCAATAGTCAGCCCAAGCTACAAAGGAAGAAAAACACAATACTGGGATCTAACTAATGTAGAATTAAAGTTAGAACCAAATTGGACAAATAGAACGTTGCCAGGGCTAGCTATTCTTAGTTTAATACCCCACGCGTATGCTACTGATTCATTAACGCTGAATGCTCGTGGAATGACTATAAACACTGTTAACCAGGTTGACGAAAGTGGATTATTGATTAGAAAGCTGAGCTACAACTACAATGATAGCACACTGCTAAAAATTAAGTTTCCAGAAAAAGTATCTCCATTTAAGAAGGTTTACATAGCCATAGACTATGAGGCTAAACCAGAATTACAGTTTAAGAAAAAACTGATAAATGATGCTACACACCAAGGCTTATACTTTATAAACCCAGATAATGAAGACAATGGATTGCCGCAACAATTGTGGACTCAAGGCGAACCAGAAGACAATTGTGGTTGGTTTCCAAACATAGAAGATACCAAACAGAAATATACCCAAACCATATACCTAACTGTAGATAGCAACCTGAGAACGATGAGTAACGGGGATCTGGTGTATAGTGAGTTAAATGCAGACGGCACCAGAACTGACCTGTGGGAGCAGAAAAAACCACACAGCAGCTATTTAACCGTAATAGCTGCTGGGGAATTTGATGTACTAGAAGATAAATATAAGAATATGCCTTTGCGTTATTACTTAGAGCCTAAGTATAGTGTGTATGGTAAACGCATATTTCAATCTACACCCAAAGTGCTTGAATTTTTCAGCAACAAGTTTGGCGTTGAGTACCCTTGGGGTAAGTTAGACCAAATGGTGGTGAGAAACTTTGTAAGTGGTGCGATGGAAAACACAGGCGCCATAGTCCACGGGGAGTTTGTACAACAAGACGAGTATGGCCAGTTCGATGTAAATTCTGAAGACTATATAGTACACGAGGTTTGTCACCAATGGTTTGGCGACTTAGTTACCTGTGAGGATTGGGCTAATTTAACTTTGAATGAAGGATTTGCTACGTTTGGCGAACAGTTGTGGTATGAGCATAAATATGGACAAGCTGCCGCAGAACAAAGACGTATAGAGGACTTTACATCGTATAATTATGAGGTACAATATACAGGCGCGCAACCTCTAATTCAATATAATTACAATAAGCCCCAGCATCTGTTTGATGCGCATAGATATAAGAAAGGTGGACTGGTATGGCACTTGTTGCGGTATGAATTAGGTGATGAGGTTTTCTTTAATGCAATAAAGACATACTTAAATAGATATGGCTATAAGTCAGCTAATGTAGATGACCTGAGGAATATAATGGAGGAAGTAAGTGGTAAGGACTTGCACCCTTGGTTTAAGCAGTGGACAAAGACACCTGGGCATCCCAATATATATTTGTCACCTAAATACGACAGTATAATCAAGTCAACGGTAATTACAGCTACCCAATTGCAAAGTCCAGCATTCTTTATTGACTTACCCATTAGAATGTACACACAAGAGTTTAACTATATAGACACTGTTTGGCATATTAATCACAGAGTTGAGCCATTTATAGTGCCAAGCAATATATTATATGTATTTGCAGACCCACACCAAAATTTGCCTTGTCTAATTCAACTAGACAGTATGTATGTTCCAGCTAATGAGGTTTTTGCCCTGAATAGTGTTCGGAACTTTACACCACGTGAGCGACTGTTTGCAGCACAGCACATTAATATGCGTATGCCACTAATAGCATCTACATTTAAACTGGCTCTATTTGATAGTTTTGCCTCTGTGCGGCGTACAATGTTAATTGCATTAGACACAACATCAGACTCTACCCTAGTGAATTCACTATTACCAGAATTGGTAAAAGTAGTAAAGACAGATAAAGTAAGTACACTGCGCACCACTGCATTAGGCATTATGGTTAAGCACAACATATTACCGCAAAACTTCCTAATGACAACCCTGAATGACAGTAGCTATTATGTAAAACTTTACACACTGCGTATGATTCAAAAGAAGATATACAAAACTGACACACTGGCCTATATGCTGTTGTTGCGCAATTATGAATACGCTATGAATAACCAGTTATTGATGGAGATAGCATCTACCTATAGCAAAGTACCGTTAACTACACATACTAGCTTTTGGAATGCAGGCTTTAGGCAAATAAGTAGCAATTATGTTTCTGGATTCTACGAGTACTATAATACTTGGTTGAAGAAAATATCAATTGAAACATTACTACAACAGGGCGACTTAATTATAAAAATGCACAGCAAATGCATTAATATAGAAGACAATGAAAGTTTTAGAAAAATAGCAACAACTGCCCTAAATAAGTTAAACGGCAATGAGTCACCCTTAGCTAAACAGTTTGTAGATCAGCTGCAATTAAAGTTAGCCAAGACGCCAACATATTAATAGGATTTAATAGTTAACTATATAATTACTGCTCCACATCTCTTATTCCTTAGCCTTACCTAGTCCATCAGCATACTATTTGCAAGTTGTTTATATTTGAAAAGATGTTAAACGCGCCAGACATACAACAGATAGAATCTAAAATAGAGCAAGTATTGCCCCTATTAAACCTTTGCTTGGCTGAGATGGAGACCAACATTATTGGTCAACGCCACCTACAACAACGTTTACTCATTGCATTGCTTTGTGATGGACATATTTTGCTAGAGGGGGTGCCTGGTTTGGCCAAGACTATGTCTATTAAGACTTTGGCTGATTGCTTACACGTTGACTTTAGTCGTGTTCAGTTTACACCAGACTTATTACCGGCAGATGTAATGGGGACAATGGTGTTCAATATGCAGGCAAATAGATTTGAAGTTAGGATGGGACCCATTTTTGCAAACCTAGTTTTAGCAGACGAAATAAACAGAGCTCCTGCTAAAGTACAGAGTGCTTTACTTGAAGCAATGCAAGAAAGGCAGGTAACCATTGGTGATGAGACCCATAAATTGCCACAACCATTTCTAGTAATGGCTACACAAAACCCACTTGAACAAGAGGGTACATATCAATTGCCAGAGGCACAGCTAGATAGATTTCTGATGAAGGTAAAGATAAGTTACCCCAGCCGGGAAGATGAAATGTTGATATTGCGTAAGGCTAGTGTAAATAATTTCCCTAAGGTGCGTCAAATATTAACTAATGAAGACCTGAAAGATATGCGTAAACTATGTCAGGGAATATATTTAGATGAACGCATAGAGGGATATATAGTAGATATAGTACAAGCAACTAGAAATGCAGAGGAAAGCGGACTGTCTCGATTAGCTCCCTATATTTCTTACGGTGCATCACCTAGAGCAAGCATAAGTCTGGCACAAACATCCAAAGCAATAGCCCTGCTTAACAACAGAGCATTTGTAATACCAGAAGATGTGCGCGCCGTAGCTCACGACGTATTAACTCACAGAATAGGAATTAGTTATGAGGGTCAGGCAGATGATATAGATTCTGACTTAATTATAACAGAAGTCCTTAATACAGTTAAGGTACCATAAGTAATATGGAGCTATTGCGAAAAGATGCCATCAGTTTCGATGCCCTAAGCCTAATAAAAAAGGTTAAAATAATAGAATTGCGCGCCAGAAAAATGCTAGATAACATTCAGGCTGGGCAAAATGTAAGCATACATAAGGGTAGAGGAATGAGTTTGGCTGAGGTTCGCCCTTATACATTTGGCGATGATGTTCGATTTATAGACTGGAACGTAACAGCAAGATATCATAGCCCATTTGTAAAGGTGTTTCAAGAAGAAAAGGAACAGACTATTATGATTGCCATAGACATTAGCCCCAGTACTTGGCTAGGTATAGGTCAAACTAGTCGTGCAGAATATATGGCAGAGATAGCTGCATCATTGGCAATAAGTACACAACGGCAAAATGCCTTATTAGGTTACGTACTATATACAGATCACGTAGAGCGTTATCATCCACCAGCTAAGTCTAAGTCAGTGTTTATACGGATGATTCACGACGTATTACACTATGAACCGAAGCATAAAAAGACCAATACTGAGCAAATGTTGAAGTTCATTCAAAGTCAACAAAAGCAGTCAGCTAGTATATTTATAATTAGTGACTTTACTGACCAAGGCTACGAGTATAAGTTGCGACAGGTGGCTGCTCGTCACAATATAATGGGCATCAGAGTTACAGAGAGACCTGAACTTGCTATACCAGACCTTGGCTTAATAGCTGTAGTAGACATTGAATCGGGTAAACGACAATGGGTAGATACTGGTAACCCGCATTGGAGAAATGAATGCATTAACACTATGGTGTTGCAAAAAAAACACTTT
>Ga0163144_10006589_pt1 | contig 25588 bp, 20 predicted proteins | sample OliLak19BULKMAT1_FD_123175 | JGI IMG/M metagenome (GOLD analysis project Ga0163144, IMG submission 123175) | Freshwater microbial mat bacterial communities from Lake Vanda, McMurdo Dry Valleys, Antarctica - Oligotrophic Lake LV.19.BULKMAT1 | ecosystem: Environmental > Aquatic > Freshwater >... | reverse complement strand
CCTTCGAGTCGCACGACCAGCGGGACGTTGAAGTCGACTTGCTTGTAAGCTTCGAGAATGGCGTTGGCGATCGTCGTGCAGCGCATGATGCCGCCAAAGATGTTCACCAGCACCGCTTTGACGTTTTTGTCGCCGAGCAGGATGCGGAACGCTTCGGTCACTTGATCGACCTGGGCGCCGCCGCCGACGTCGAGGAAGTTCGCCGGCTGGCCGCCATGGAGCTTCACGAGGTCCATCGTGCTCATCGCGAGGCCGGCGCCGTTGACGAGGCAGCCGATGTTGCCTTCCAACTGCACGTAGCTCAGCCCGGCATTGCCGGCGCGAACTTCAGCCGGGTCTTCTTCCGACAGATCGCGCAACTCAACGAGATCCTTGTGGCGGAACATCGCGTTGTCGTCGAAGTTGATCTTCGCATCGAGCGCCATCAGGTCGCCCTGCTTCGTGACGACCAGCGGGTTGACCTCGACGATACTGCAATCGAGTTCGACGAACAGCTTGCACAATCCCTTCATCAGCTTCTCGGCGGAGCGGATGCTGTCTCCCTTGATGCCGAGGCGGTGGCAAAGCTTACGGACCTGGTAAGACTGGAGGCCATCGGCGGGATGGAACGGTTCGAGGAAAATCTTCTCCGGCGTCTCCGCGGCGACCTCCTCGATGTTCATGCCCCCTTCGTTCGAAACCATCAACACCGGCAGGCTGCAGGCGCGGTCGACGACGATGCCGAGGTAGAGCTCGCGGTCGATGTCGCAACCTGCTTCGACAAGGATCTGCTGCACCAGCTTTCCTTCGGGGCCGGTCTGGATCGTGACCAGCTCCTTGCCCAACAGGGCCGCAGCAACGCGCTTGGCGTCCTCGCGGGTTTTCACGAGTTCGACGCCGCGCTGCGACTCGTTCCCCTTGATCGTCCCCTTGCCGCGGCCGCCGGCATGGATCTGGGCCTTCACCACGGCGAGCTTCCCGCCGAGCTGGTCGAAGGCGGCGGCGGCTTCGTCGGGAGTCTTGGCGGCGACGCCGGCCGGCACGCTGATCCCCGCCTGGCGGAGGAGGGCTTTGCCCTGGAATTCGTGAATTTTCATGGAGAATCTCGCAAAAACAGGCCCGCGGCGGCGGTCGCCCATAGAAGAATGCAATGGAAGCGACCGAGTATAGCCCCCGACAGGCGGGTGCGACAACCGGGCCGGCATGCTCGGCGGGTGAACTACGAAGTCGTTTTGGTTAACCGCCAAGGACGCCAAGGTTCGCCAAGGAAATGCGTGGGAAGATGGAACCACGACGGCACTACGGACACGACGGGGAATGGCGACGATCAGGAATACGAACCGCGAATCACGCGAATCTACGCGAATGAAGAACTGGATGATTGACTTTCATTCGCGCGGATTCGCGTGATTCGCGGTTAAATTCCCTTAGCCTTTACCTTGGCGTCCTTGGCGGTTTTGTATTTTGGATGCCGGCCAGGATGGCCGGGCTATTTGGTTGCTTGGCAGTTGCGTTTTTTTGAAGCTTTGCGGTTTCCCTGCTGCGCACGGAATTCAATGAATTACTACATCTCTGCACTGCTGTTGTCGATCGCCTTGCTCGCTGTGACGGGGCCCAGCGTCGCGGTTGTGGCCGCGCAGCCCGCGCCGGCCGTGGCGTCGCTCACCGGGCCGACGATGGGAACGACCTACCACATCAAATACTGGGGCGAGGGCGCCGACTCGCCTCCCAAGGTGAAGGGCGCTATCGACCGACTCCTCGCGGAGTTCGATCGGCAGATGTCGACCTACCGCGACGACTCAGAGCTGTCGCAGTTCAACAAGTCGCGGGCCGGCGAGTGGTTTCCCGTGTCGCGCGATACGGCGCGCGTCGTTGAGGAGTCGCTCCGCTATTTCCGCGACACCGATGGCGTCCTCGATGTGACCGTGCCGCCATTGCTGAGACTCTGGAACTTCGGCGGCGACGCGAACAAGGGCGAAGCGCCGGCGCCGCCGAGCGAAGAACAGATCCTCAAGGCTCAGGCGCTAGTCGGTTCACAACGGCTGCAGGTGCGGCTCGATCCCCCCGCACTGAAGAAGGAACTCGACGGCGTCGAGGTCGATCTCTCGTCGATCGCTCCAGGGTATGCGGTCGACCTCATCATTGAACGACTCCAAGCCCTCGACTTTGCGAACGCGATGGTCGAGATTGGCGGCGAAGTCCGCGCCGTCGGCGCTCGGCCTGACGGTCAACCTTGGCGAATCGGCGTCGAGCGAGTCGACGCCACCGACGGCACGTTGGCCCGCGTCGTGCCGCTTGATCACCTCGCTCTCAGCACGGCGGGCGACTATCGCAACTACCGCGCGGCAGACGGGCGGCGGTTCACGCACATCATCGATCCGCGCTCGGGAGAGGCGCTCCCCTACCGCGGCGCGTCCGTGACGGTGATCGCGGCGACCTGCACCGAGGCGGACGCGCTCGACACGCCGCTGCTGATCATGGGCCCCGGCGCGGGCTACCAGTGGTGCGTCAAGCGCAACGTCGCGGCGTTCTTTCAGGTTAGGAACGACGACGGCCAGATCACGGAGCGGGCGACGCCGCGCTTTAATCAGTTGGCCCCGCCGCAGGCGCCGGATAGTAACGACAAGAAACGCTAGAGCACGCGTTCGTTATGTGTGGGGCTCGATATCATAAAAGCCACCGGCTTCGCCGGTGGACGCAGCAGAGTTACGACTAGTTCGCACTTCGTCCACCGGCGAAGCCGGTGGCTTTTATGATCGCGTCGCTTTATCGGACCTCGGCCGTGTAGATTTCCATCTGCACCAACTCGGCCTCCAGCTTCGCGTTGAGTTCGGCGAGGACCGCGTCGCGCGTCGCGCGTCGCACGTCGTCGTCCGGCAACCATTGCGAGACGATCCAGTATTTCGTCCCCGCCGGGTGGGCGGCGCGGAACTCCGCCAATCGCTCCGCGCGTTGCTCGCCGTGATGGGCGAAGATCGGGAAGCTCGCCAACGAACGCTCCGCGGGCCAGTAGTACTGCAGCGCGGCGCCCATGTAGTTCGACGCGACGAGCACGGGGGCGTCGGCGGCGCCTAACTCGTCGAGCTTGGCGGCGACGGCGCGGAAGTCTTCTTCGTCGTAGCGAGCGTCGTAAGCTAGGTTGTAAAGGGCGGCGGCATTCACTGCGAGCAAGACAATTACGCCCAGCCTTGCGATCCAGTTGACTCGCCATCGCGACGCGCCGGCGCCGAGGATCAACGCGTAGGGCACGGCTAGCCACACGACGTAGCGATAGACGAACCCCGCTCCCGAGACGTTGCCGGCGTAGCCAAGCAGCGGCACGAGCAGCGCCGAACTGGCAAGCAACATCATGAGCTGAAGACTCAGTCCGAGCCGGCGTACGGCCTGCCACGCGAGGGTGAGTCCGGCCAAGCCTACGGCCGCGAGCCAGGGCAAGAACAGGCGAATTCCCTCTGCGGCCGGAATCGAACGAAGCTCCTTCATCGAGGGGCCGAGCGTGAAGCCGCCGGCCAGCGAGACGAACGTGTAACCGAGCGCCTCCAGATCGAACCCCGCGTAAAGCTCCTCGTCCGGGAGATCGGCAGACGCCCGGAGCAGAATGATCGGCGCGGGAATCAACAACACGGCGGTCGCGACCGCTGCCGTGATCGGTCGTCGCCACCCGTCGCGCCGCCAACCTGCGGCGAAGGCGAACAACCAGAGGAGGCAGCCCAGCGGGACGGCGTACCAGTGCGTGTAGACCGCGGCGATCGTCGAGCCGACCAGGAGCGCCCAATCGCTGCTGTTCCCGCGACGGATGACACGGAGGGCGGCCCAAAACATCATCGCGGCGAACAGACAGTACACCGCGTAGGCGCGCCCCTCTCGGCAGAAGTGAATGTGAAAGGGGCACGCCGCCAGCAACAGCGCCGGCCACGGGGCGTCGCGTTCATCGAGCAATGCGGCGCCAGCGCGCCAAACCACGACGACGGTGAGCGCTCCGGCGACGACGCTCAACCAGCGGGCCGCGGCTTCGGTTCCCCAGGCGCCGTCCCAGACGACCAGAATCGTGCGGTAGAGCGGCGGGAAGCGATCGTCGTCTTCATCCATCACCACCGACGCAAGGGGCTTCCGCGCCAGCAGCAATTCCGCCACCTCGTCGGCGGTGTAACCGCGGCCATGGAGATTCCAACCGCGAAGTGCGAAACCGAGCGCGATCACTCCGATGACCAACAGCCACGGGATGCGCGAGGCGTCCTCGGCGGTCGACGACGACGGTTCTTCTGAGGAGTTGTTCAAGTCATTGCTGCAAAAAAGAGCCACGCGTCAGTTCGTCGGCGATTGGCCGGCGGACAGCAATTCTTCAATCTTAGCAAACGTCTCGGTATCGAGCGTGCGACGGTTGGCGGCGCGATGAGGCTGAATCTCGCGGTCGATTTCGGGGCGCTCCGGGCCTTCCCACAGCGTCTCCGCGGCCCGCTTCACCAGGGTGGCGGGCTCACGGCAGAAGTCTTCATACGACACGCGCCAGAAACGATCGCGGCCGATCCGCTCTTCCTGCGTCGCCGCCAGCTGGGCATGAAACTGAACCTGCTCGACCACGCCGGCGACTGGGTCGTCCCCATTGGCCGCCGCGGGACTTGTGAGACCGTAGGGCGAACCAACCGCGCCGTTGATCATCTTACGAGCTTGCAGCAGCGACTGGGCATGCCACGTCGGCTCGCGCTCGACGCAGATGAACGTCGCCTCGGGCAGCGCCTCGGCGACCAGGTGTGCTGCGGCGTTCAGGCGATTGCATTTCGCTGCCAACGGTCGCTCAGTGAGGTCTCTCCAAGAGGCGAAGAAGCGACGCATCTCGTCGGCGGTGCTCGGACCAAGCGTCGGCGAGGCGTCAAGCCGATCGGCGCCGAGCCAGCGATCCCACAAGTAGAGGGCGTCGTTCAACCCCGACAGCCGCGTCGTGCGACCGTAGAAGCTGCGATACTCGCTCACCGGCTCTGACAGGAATCGCGCGAAGAGCCGCGTCGCCGTCAGGGGGGCCGCGGGAAAGAGCGACGTGAGATTCGTGAAGTGACTGACCGGCAGATGACGGACCAGCGTTTGGCAGACGAGCGTCGTCCCGACGCGCGGGCCGCCGCAGACAAACAGCAACGGGCCGGTCGACGGCTCTGGATCATCGTTGCCGCGCGGTTCGAGGAGCGACAAGCAGAAATCGAGCGGCGAGACCGCGACGCCAGCCGCGGCGAGCGACATCGCATAGATTGCCGCGGGATCGCGGGTCTTCAGCAAACGGCCCGCCAGCCGCCAAGGTTGGCGGAAGTGACTGGGAACATAGCGTCGCAGAATGCGGTTCACGACGGGCGGCGTCCCTTAGACTTGAACGGGCTGAGGGGAGACGGTGACTGGCGCCGCGGGCAACGGCGCACCAAGGCGCTGACGAATCGCTGCGGCATGCTGGCTCATCGTCACGACTTCGTAACTCGCCGTGAGTTGGTCGAGCGCTCGTTCGGCAATCGCGAGCTTCTTGACGGCCGGCATTCCCATCGCGGGGAAGAACGAGAGATCGCGTTCGTCGTCGCAGCCGAGAAAATCGAGCGGGTGGAGCAGGATCGAGGGTTCGATTCGCGTCATGCGGCAAAGCATCAGCGCCAAGCGGAAGTAAGCGGCGGCCACGGCGGGCGAATACTGGCCGAGATAGAGGAGGTAGCTCAAATGGATCGGAACTTTGGCCAGCGGCATCGTCGTCACCGGGATCTCGATCAGCGGCCGTTCCAGATCCTTCCACAAATAGGGCCGGAGCGAACGAAAGCCTTCCGAGAATTTCCCGAAGAGTTGCTTGCGGTCGGCCAGTTCCTCACGCGAGAGACTGCTGGTGAAGAAGTAGTAGAGTCGCGCCACCGGTCCCAGGAACGTTGGAAAGGTCGAGGCGTCGTAGTCGTAACCGCGGCGGGCGAGTTGCGACAGCAGTTCCGGCGAAAAGCTGAAGCCGGGACCGCGGAAACCGGTGGGGCGACGACCGGTGGCGGCTGCGATCGCTTCCTCGGCGCGGGTCAGTTCCTCGGCAATTTGATCGGGCGTGTAGAGATGGAGCCACGGTTCGTGGTGAAACGAGTGGTTGCCGATCTCATGGCCGGCGTCGGCGATCGACTGCAACGCCGCGCGATTGCGATCGAGCGCGGCGTCTTGGCCCACCACAAAGAAGGTGATCTTCAGCCCGCGGCGATCGAGCAAGTCGAGGACGCGCGGCACGACGACGTCGAGGTAGCTGGGGAATGTTTCCCAGCCCTCGTCGCCGTGGGTCTTCATGTAAGACCACTTATTATCAAGATCGAGCGACAAGCTCGCGAGGGGTCGATTCATGGGGTGCGGATGATTTGCATGACATGGATTTGGAGGAAAAAGTGGGCTGGAGGATTTGTTCGAACGCCGCGTCGGCGAGTTCGACGACCTCGTTGACGTTGAGCGTTCCTTTAACGATGTGCGCCGAATTGACGGCGTACACGTGCGTGGCCGCAGTCGCCATCGGCGGCAACTGTTCGGAATAGCGGAGCGTCGGCAGCGCCATCACGTGCCGCGCCCGCGAGACGCGGAAGGCTAGCACGTCGTCGCGGCGGAAGTCGGGATACATCCGTGCGAGGCCAGCGATGAAGCGTTCTTCGATCTCGCCGTCGGTCTGCTGCCAGATTTCGTCGTCGCCAGCGGCGTACCGTGGCAGGTAGACGAGCGAGTGGCCGCCGATCTCCGCTGGATCAACGAGCGTCGTCATCTCGATCACCGCCGTGTAGGGCAAGCCGGCGTCGGTGATGTTAGTGACGTAATAGTTCGCCAAAGGTCGACGCAGGAGCACCGACGCGCAGACGATGCCGAGATACTGGATCGCCTCATGGCGGCGTCGTTCTTCGGCGTCGAGTTGCGGGCAGAGTTCGGCGACGATCGACGAAGGCGCCGTGAGGGCAACGCGATCGAAGCGTTGCGCGCCGCGGCTAGTGGCAAGTTCAACGGAACCGTCGGGTTGCGATTCGACGTTCGTCACGCGACAAGACGCTTGAATCTCGACGCCGCGCGACTGGAGCAACTCGGCGAACCGTTTCAGCACCGTCGCATAGCCGCCGGGGACGTAGCCGAACATCTCCTTCTTGAGGCCGCTCTGCCGCGCGGCGTACATGCGGGCAATCGTGGCCCAGATGAACGACGCCGACGTCTCGCGATAGCACTCGCCAAGTTTCGCTTTCAACAGCGGCAGCCACATCTTGCGGAACGTCCGCTTGCCCGACCAGCGTTGCAGCCAATCGGCGACGTGAATGCGTTCGAGCTTCTGCCAATCCTTCCGCCGTGCAGCGGTGAAGATCGTGAATCCCAAGCGAAATTTGTCGATCAACCCCAGCGGCGGGAAGCGCAGAAACTCAAGCGTATTCGACATCGAGTAGAGTTTGCCGTCGGTGTAGAAGCCGGTGCGGGTTTCGACCCACTTCATGTCGGCTTCCAGCCCCAACTCGCGCAACAGGCCGCGCAACCGCAGATCGGAAAGAAGCGTCACATGGTAGTGGCGATCCCAGGTAACGTCGCCGATCTGCCAGGCGCTGGCGAGGCCGCCGACTTCGGGCGCCGCTTCGAGCAGCGTCACCTGTTGGCCCGCTTGCTGCAAGCGATGCGCGAGCGTCAGCCCGAGCATGCCGCCGCCGACGACGGCCCAGCGAAGTTCAGGATGGGCGGCGACTTCGCTCATGCGCTCACCGTGACCGGCAACGGCGACGTTTCGTGGACGACGCCCGCTTCGATCTGGTAACTCGCTTCGCACTTCAAGCAGGCGACCGCGGCGTGTTGCAAGGGCTCCCCCGGCGCCCAGCGGGCGATGGGGTGACCGCAACGACAAACGGCGCCGATCGAGCGGGCCGGATTTCCCACGACCAAATGGAAGTCGGCGACGCTGCGGGTGACGACGCTCCCCATGCCGACCATGGCGAACCGGCCAATTCGCAAATTGCTGCCAATCGTGCAACCGGCGCCGATCGTGGCGCCAGCGCAGACGAGCGTTTCGCGCGTCTCATCGTCGGGATCGGAGGAGCGAAGTTGCGTCAGATCGGGCGTCGTCGCCCGCGGGAAGACGTCGTTCGTAAAGACTGTGCCGGCCGAGATCATGACGCCGTCCTCGATCGTCACGCCGTAGCAGACGTAAACCATCGCGTTGATCTTCACGCGATCGCCGATGCGGACGTCGTAGGCGATGTGCGTCTTCTCGCCAACGATGCACTCCGCGCCGAGGCGCGTGTTCTGGCGAATGTGAACGTTGTCCCACACGCTCGTACCGCGGCCGAACGTGACGCCGGGTTCGATGATCGCGGTGGGGTGAATGCGGATGTCTGGGAGAGTTGCCATAATTGGCTCTGTAGAAAATTAGGTTCTGGGGCAGAAGATTAACCGCCAAGGACGCCAAGTGGAAGAGGAAATTGGCCCGCGAATCACGCGAATGGACGCGAATGAAATTCAATTGATTGGATTCCTATTAGCGTCCATTCGCGTGATTCGCGGGCTTCTATATGTTCAATATCTCCCCGCATTTCCTTGGCGCACCTTGGCGTCCTTGGCGGTTCAATTCAAATCGTTAACGCGCTAAGCCATTTCAGCAGTAGGCTCGACTATTGGCTCCCAGGCGCCGCGGGCGAGCGAACGGTACGCCGCTTCGATTACCCGCACCGACGCCAGCGCATCTTCCGGCGTGACGACCAGCGATTCCTCGCCGCGGACGACGCCGGCGAAGTTTTCGATCTGGCCGCGGAACGCCGCGAACTTGTCGTACCCGGCGCCGAACACCGTCCAGTCGGCGTCGCCGGCGCGGCGATACTTCGACTCCCGCCAGCCGACGAGAATCGTCCCTTCACTGCCGTAGACGGCGATGAAGTAGGGCAGTTCCTTGCTGACGCTCCACGACAAGTCGATGCTGCCGAGGACGCCCTTACGGCTGCGGATGAACATCTTGGCCGTGTCTTCCACGGGCAGCAGCTGAATGCGATTCCCTTCCATCGCCTGCACCTCGGCGAGTTCGCCCAGGCAGAATCGGGCGACGTCGACCGAGTGGGTGCCATTGTCGATGAGCACGCCGCCGCCGGCGATCTCGGGGTTCGAGTTCCACCGCGTGCTCATGTCGACGCGGCCGGTGAAGACGTTTTCGAACAGCACCACTTCGCCAATCGTGCCGTCGGCAATGAGTTCCTTCGCCTTCTGCACATCGGCGACATAGCGGAATTTCGACGCCATCGTGAAGTGGAGACTGCGAGCTTCAGCGGCGGCGATCATCGCTTCCGCGTCGGCGCTCGAAATCGCCAGCGGCTTTTCGCAGAGGACGTGGATGCCCCGCTCCATCAGCGCACAGCAAATTTCGCGGTGCGTCGACGGCGGCGTGCAGACGATGACGGCGTCGAGTTCGACGGCGTCGGCCATCGACTCGGCGTCGGTAAACGCCTGGCACTGCGCGGCGTCGGCCATCTTTTCCGCCGCTTCACGGCGTGAATCAGCCACTGCCACCAGCTTGGCCGCGGTCGTTTGAGAAAAAGCCTGGGCGTAAGCCTGCGCGATGGCGCCGGCGCCGACCAAGCCGAAACGGACTGGTTCTTGGGAGTTGCTCATGATGTTTAGCCTTTGAAGAGTTGAGTCGCGGCGTCGCGAATCGAATCGATGACGTAATTGACGTGCGCGTCGGTATACTTTTCGTTCAACGGCAAGACGAGGACCGAAGCGAGCGCTTCGTACGTGCCGGGGAACTTGTCGCGGCTGTAGTCGACCGCTTCGGGTCGAGCCAGCGTGAAGGGGAACCGGCTGTTGCCGAAGGTCCGCTGGTCGCGGATCACCTGGCATTCGAACGCCGGCTTTTGGATGTAACGCGGAGCGCACAAGATGTCGCGCTCGCGCAGCCCACGGGCCAAGCCGTCGATGCCCCCCTCGAACTGGTCGCCGTCGACGCGGAGGCAGTACTTCCAGTAGGTGTGCTTCACGTTCGCGTCGACCGCCGGCGTGCTGAGACCCGGCAGATCGCCGAGGCCAGCCGTCAACATGGCGGCCATCCGCGTGCGGCGTTCGACGAAATCGCCGAGCTTCTGCATCTGGGCGACGGCAACCGCGCCGGTCAGTTCGTTCATCCGATAGTTAAGGGCAAGGAAGTAGTGATCGGGCTTCGCATCGCCATAACCCCACGCCTTGTTAATGAACAGGAACATCCGCCGCGCGAGGTCGGGATCGTTCGAGGTGACGATGCCCCCTTCGCCGGTGGTGATATGCTTCCCCTGCTGCAGGCTGAAGCAGCCGATATCGCCCCAGGCCCCGACTTTCACGCCGTCGATCTCGGCGCCGAATGCCTGCGCGCAGTCTTCGATCACCGGAATGTTGCGGCTGCGCGCGAGGTCCATGATCTCGCCCATCCGCGCCGGGTTGCCGAAGAGGTGAGTGACCATGATCGCCTTGGTCTTCGGGCTGATCGCCTTTTCGATCGTCTCGGCCGTGAGGTTGTAGGTGAGCGGATCGACGTCGGCGAAGACGGGGATCGCCGACTGATAGATGATCGGCGTCAGGGCGCCCATGTCGGTGATCGCGGTGGTGATCACTTCGTCGCCCGGTTCAGGATCAATGGCGGCGAGCGCCGTGTGGAGCGCGGCGGTGCCGTGTGAGCAGGCGTAGGCCGAGGCGACGTCGGTGTAGGCGGCGAACTCTTCCTCGAGCCGCTTAACGAATTTGCCTTTGGTGCTGGTAAGCGTGCCGCTTTCAATCGCCTCGGCCAGCGCAACCATTTCGTCGTCGCCGAGTTCGCGGCCGGTCGCGTCTTGATCGGAAGGGAGTTGGATCTTTTCGAGAGGAGCTTTCAGGTCGGTAGCCACAGATGTCGGTTCCTGGGTGTCTAGAGATGCTTGATCAAGGTGAAGTATTGAGGTTCAGAAAACCGGCTGAACCTGAACTCATACAAGCCACCGGCTCCGCCGGTGGACGAAGTGCTAGTCAGTCGTGGTTTTGCTGCGTCCACCGGCGAAGCCGGTGGCTTTCATGTTCGTTTTATTTTGTGAACCTCCATAGCAATGCGTGCGGAAGAGCTATACGAGTTGTGCGGACGGAGTAGATTTGGAAACAGATTCACAACTTTCATTTCCAGTGAGCTGGCGTCGATGCGCGGCGCTCGCTGCGGGAGTTCGGAAACGGTCGGCGAGAACTTTCGAGATTAGCCGCAAATGGCCCAGCGAGGCGCGAACAACGCGCATCTTCGAATGACCCGCGATGCGCGAACGGAGGAGCGCGGGGTGTTCGACGACTATGCCCCCTTGCTGCAGGACCTTGCACAGCAGTTCGGCAACGCCGACGAACCGCTGGTTCTCCAGTTCAATATCGATGACTGCCGAGCGACGGTAGACGCGGAAGCAGCTGGTGTAGCAGGAGAGCTTGTGCCGACAGGCCATGCCGTAGAGTTGCGACGCGAGTCGCGAAAGCCGCAGCCGCCAGAGCGGCACGTTCTCAACCCCGCCGGCGCGGTGGTAGGGCGATGCGGTGACGAGGTCGACGCCGGGAGTTAGGTGCGGAATCAGTTCACCCATCAGCAGCGGGTCGTAGGAACCGTCGCAATCCATCGAGACGACGACTTCGTGGCTCGCAGCGCGAATGCCGGTCCCGATCGCCGCCGCAATGCCGCGGTTCGTGCCATGCTCAATCAGTCGGTAGCCGTCGCGGTCGCCGATGGCCGCCTGCAGCAGCGCGACGGTGCCGTCGCTGCTGCCGTCGTCGACGAGGAGGAACTCGAACTCGTAACGACTGCCCAGTTCGCGTTCGACCTTCGCCAGCGACGCCACCAGGCTGTCGACGCACTCCCGCTCGTTGTAGAGGGGGACGACGACGCTTACGGCGATCGTGTTGGCAGCAGGGGTGTTGTCGGTCGTTGAATGGAGCATGAGGGAAGTGGTATCGGATGACATGATGAGAGAATCGCCGCCAAGCGAGAAGGTTTAGCCGTAGAGAATGCTTGCTTCAGGTGGTTCCAGTTGCTCGCGATCGAAGCGCCGCAGCCCAAGCTTCTGCGCGGCGAGCAACGTGAGGTACGCCGGGTTCAGGAAGACGTAGCGTCGCCAAAGCCGCCGTGGCTCCTGCACGAGCCGATAGAGCCATTCCAAGCCCCAACGTTGCAGCATGGGGGGCGCCTGCGGCAGCAGCCCGCTGTGGAAGTGAAACGCGGCGCCGACCGCGAGCGTCGGCATCGACAGCGCTTCACGGGCCTCAAACGCAAAGACCTCCTGCCGCGGGCAACCAAGCCCGACGAACATGATCCGGGCGCCGCTATCGCGAACCTCCGCCATCAGGTCACGCCATTCTGGTTCGCTGAGCTGGCGGAACTTCGATGATCGCTTGCCGGCGATCTGCAGCGCTGGAAACTGCTCGGTCAGGTTGTTTGACAGTGTGTCGAGTAGCTGCTCGTCGCCGCCAAAGAGAAAGATTGGCAAGCCGTTCTCGGCGGCGGCACGGCAGACTTCGAGCATCAATCGCGGGCCGTAGACTCGCTCGCTCAACCGAGTGCGGTGCAGCAAGTTGAGACCCCAGCGGACCGGTTGGCCGTCAGGGCAGACCAGGTCGAGCGCATTGAGCCGGTAACGGTGCGCCGCGTCGAGGACGCCGGTCATGACGCCATGCACGGCCAGCGCAGAAACCGCCAGCGGTCGCTGCTCGCGCGCCGCGGCAACGATCCGCTCGACCGCGCCGGCGTAGTCAACGGCGTCGATGCCGACGCCGAGCAAGTTATGTTTGCCTCGATCGATCATGCGACGGCCGCCTCCGTCCAGCGTTCGACGTTGGCGTCGTAGATCTCTTGGAGAATCTCGGCCACGTCGTACTCGAGCCGCCACTCCGGGTAATCGGTCTTGAATCGCTGTAAGCCGCTGATCCACCATTGGTGGTCGCCGGCGCGGTTCTCCTCGGCGTACGTCCATTCGGCCTCACGGCTGCTGATCTGCTCACAGAGGCCGATCGCTTCGATCATCGAGCAGTTGCTGTCGCGACCGCCGCCGATGTTGTAGACGGCGCCGCTCCGCGGGTTCTGATGGAACGCGTCGAAGGCGCGAATTAAGTCGCGGCTATGAATGTTGTCCCGCACCTGCTTGCCGCCGTAGCCGAACACGGTGTAAGGCCGGCCGGTAACGATGCACTTCATCAGGTAGGCGAGAAAGCCGTGGAGCTGCGTGCCGGAATGGCTCGGACCAGTGAGGCAGCCGCCGCGGAAGCAGACGGTTTTCATTCCGAAGTAACGTCCATACTCCTGCACCAGCATATCGGCCGCGACCTTTGAAGCCCCGAAGAGACTGTGCATCGATTGGTCGATCGACAGATCCTCGCCAATGCCGTCGGCGTACTGGTGCGCAGGATCAATTTCCCAGCGGGTCGTCTGTTCAATGAGCGGCAGACGATTGGGGGCGTCGCCGTAGACCTTGTTCGTCGACGTGAAAATGAAGGTCGCGTCCGGGGCGTGCTGACGGACTGCTTCCAGCATATTGAGCGTGCCGTTGGCGTTCACCGAGAAGTCTGTCTTCGGCTCGCGAGCCGCCCAATCGTGCGAAGGCTGCGCGGCGGCGTGAATGACCAACTCGACGTTGGCGCCATAGCGAGCGAGCAGCGTATCGATCGCGTCGTCGTCACGGATGTCGAGCGAGACGTGTTCGTAGCGCGAACCCAAATCGGCTTGCAACCGATCGCGATTCCAGAGGGTCGACGCCTCGTCGCCGAAGAAGCGACGGCGCATGTCGTTGTCGACGCCGACGACGTCCATCCCTTTCTCAGCGAAATAGCGAACGGCCTCGGAGCCGATCAGCCCGGCGGAGCCGGTGACGATAGCGATGCTCATAGCGGTGTCTTCAGGATGCTTTCTAACCGGGTGCGTCAATGGTGCGGTCGAACGTCTTAGTCCAGCTTCTTATCCAACGGCAGCGGTGTTTATCAGCGGTTCCATGTGGGCGGGGTTCAACTCTGTGACGGCGGCGTTGATTACGTCTTCTTTTCTCGCCGACCGTCGCCGTTGCGATGCTTCCAGCGCCAGGGCGTAGATCTCGAGCAAGCGTCCGTAGTTGTGGCGCGGCAGGAAGCGGCCTTCGTAGGCTCGACGGGCGGCTGCGCGCAGCGCATCACGCTCGAAGTATTTGGCAGAAACGACTTGCAACACTTTCGCCGACAAGTCGTTTGAATCTCCAGCCGTGAACAGCGCGCCGGTGACGCCGTCGTCAACCAGTTCCGCCATGGCGCCGAGCCGCGATGCGACGACGGGCGTGCCGGTCGCGTAGGCTTCGGCGATTGTCCGTCCAAACGTTTCGTACCAGAGCGACGGCATTAATAGCGCTGCGGCGTTGCCGATGACGCGTTGCGCCTCGATATTCGAGAGTTCGCCGAGACAGCTGATGCGCGGATCGCGCGCCGCAGCCTCTTCAACTTGACTTTTCAAAGGCCCATCGCCGACGACCACGAGCGGGGGGAGCGTATCGTTGCGTTTCCATGCCGCCAATGCAGTTGCAATCCCCTTCTCTGGCGACAACCGACCGACGAGCGCGACATACCCCCCGGCGCCGGCGCCAACGCTAGGGTCGGGCGAAACCGAGTTGTACTTCACATGGATCTTCTCAGCCGGCAACCCGGAGTCGACGAACTTCTGCCGTGCAAATTCAGTGAGCGTAAAGAAGGCGTCAACACGATTCCGCCAGACGCCCCGTGCGCGATGAGTCACCTGCATGGCGCCCACGACCGCGCTCGCTATTGCGCTGTCGCGATAGCAACGATGTCGCACGGCTGGCCAGGGGATGACCCGACCGACGCATTCCTCGCAGGGACGGCCGTCGCGCATCAGGTACGAATTCGCGCACAACAGGCGATAGTTGCGGAGAGCCTGCACCACCGCGACCCCTGCCCGATGGGCAACGTCGCACACCGACGGTGAAATCAACGGAAACGTATTCGTCGCATGCAGAACGTCAGGAAGATGCGTACGGATCAATTCCGCCACGTCGCGCGCCGCTTGGCGGTTCCAAAGCGTCGTCAAGGCCGCCTTCACCCCGCCGGCGCCGACAAGTTCCTCGTTACGACGGACATACTCAACCACCTGATGGCCGTTCGCGTGCAGCAGTTCGCGTTCTTCCTCGAACGAACGATCTTCGCCGCCCCGTTGCGTGTAGTAACTGTGGCACAGGAGGATCTTCATCGCGATTCCTCCAACGCCGGTTCGCCGACGGCGATCCCGGCAAACGGCTGCGAGCGTGCTGAGCGCATCGCGGGCTGCGCGTCAGCCAATTGCCGCCGTGCCTCGGCGAGGTACCACCAGATCCCGAGCACCGCCTTGATCACGGCGCCGGCGAGCGTCGCGTACGCGGCGCCGACGATGCCCCATGATTGCACCAGCGCCACGCCGAGCGTGAGATTGATCACAATCCCCGCTAAGTGCGACATGAAGACTTGATCGGGCCGGTGGAGTACGAAGAGCGCTCGCGCCGCCGGCAGTGAGGCGCCCGCGAAGACTTGGGCCAGCGTAAGCACGATGACGGCATGCTGCGTTCCCTGATACTTGTCGCCGTAAAACGCCGGCACGACCCAGGCGCTGGTCACGACAATCACGCCGAAGTACGCCAGCATCACGCCCGAGAGCCAACCGGTCGCCTGCCGCATCAAATGGTCGGCCGCCGCAGCGCCGCGCTGTTTTAATTCCTGCACGAACTGCGGCAGCAAGATGTTGCTCAACGCCACGTGCAACGGCGTCGGCAGCGCCGCGACGATCGCACAGGCCCCAAACACGCCGGCCGTCGCGTCATTGGCCACGATCGCCAGCAGCCAGGGGAACATCTGCGTCCGTACGATCTCGCCGACCTGCGTCGCGACGCTCCAGCTGCCGAGACTCCAGTTCTTGCGGAAGGCTGCGAGCCCCCGCGCTTGCCTGAATTGAATCAGCGCACGATTCGCGAAGAACCAGACGGCCGCGACGATCGCGCTCGACGCCCCCATCGCCGCGAACGACGTCGCTGCGTTGAGGCGACCAGTAAGATGTAGGCCCGCCATCATGGCGAGTTGCAGCAGGCTCACGCTGCCGCTGATGGCGACGGCCGCTTCCGGTTTCAGTTCGGCGTAGACGACGCGGCGCGCAAACTCGCGCAGCAACACAAACGGCGTGGCCGCAGCCAGCGCTACTGCCACCCAGCCATGCTCCGGCTTCTCTATACCGAATAGCACCGCCGCAGCCACCGCGAAGGCGACGGAGGCGAGTCCGACCAAGGCCATCGTATTCGCCAAGACGCCGCCCAAGTACCCGCGTCGAGATTCGCGATCGGCATGATCCGCCGAGTAAACGGTATAGGGCGCCGTGATCAGCGATTCCTGAATCGCGATCGCCACGAACAGCAACGGGAAGAAGATGATAAACAGCCCCAACTCGTCGGGGCCGCCCCACCGTCCTAACAGAATCGTTACGCCAAACGTCGTCGCTCCCAACAGCGCACGCTCGACGATCGCCGCAGCGGCGAGCGAGGCTTTCGAGCGGTTGAAGCGAGGAAAGTTCATCGAGGCGGAAAACTCTTCTTGTCGGGTAAGCTAAGAACTGTGTGACGCGGACGACTTCGTTTCAATCGTGGTTCAAGTGACTTTCATCGGACGACGGACATTGCGTCGCAATCGGACTCGGCCGCCGGTGGCGCTCTCCAAGCCGAAGAGAATGTAAGGCGCAAGCCAATAGACGGCCTTCGGTCGCGGAGCATGGGCCCGGACGAACGCCCACCATTGCCGCGGCGGACGATATCCCTTGGGCCCGAGCATCCGCCGCCACCGCTGCGCGAGCGGCAACTTGGCGTCGAACGACGAATTAGCAATCGGATTCAGCCGGCACTCGCCGAGGTGCCCTGGGGCGAGCAGAACCGGCACGCCCTGCTTGCGGGCCCGAATCCCGTAGTCGCCATCGGCAAAGAAGTGGGTGTAGGCGCGATCGAGTGCGCCGATTCGCTCTTCTGCTTCATGGGGAATCAGCACAATGTTGCCGTTGATGCTATCGCACAGCTGCGGCTCGTCGGTCGGCTCCATGACGCTGACGTTATACCAACCCAGCCGCCGCATGCCGCCGGTGCAAGTCTTGCCGGCGTCGGGATCGCAGGTCGCCCCCACGGCGATGGTCGCCGGGTCGCCGGAAGCCGCATGGACGTTCAAGAGAGCCATGAGCGCGCCGTCACGCAATTTCACGTCATCGTTCAGCCATAAGTAGAATTTCGCCGGGCGTGCGGCTTCCCACGCCATCATCGTGCCGCCGACCCAATACTGATTGCCGTCGCCCTGCAACACGGTGACGCCGGGGAACTCGCTGCGAACGGCGTCGCCCGTGCCATCCGAACTCCCGTCGTCGGTGAGCACTACGCGCAATGCAGCCCCGGCCGGCAACTCCTGCCGGTACAACGCGCGCAGGCAGCGCAACGTCGTCTCGCGGCGATTGAAGCAAGTAATCAACACGGCGATATTTGATGAAGAGCTGTCGGTCATAGCTGCGGCTTCGCCATTCGCTCCCGATTGAACTGCCATGAATGTTCGTCGGCGACCTTCACAGGCGCCAGTTGCGAAGTGGTAACGAATCCCTCCGCCAGCGCCGGCACGCGAATCGCTACGGCGGCCATCGCCATCAACACGAAATAGGCGCCGATGCCGGCTCCTGGGAACTTTGATTCCGTCACCGCATGCACGAGCGAGAAGACGAGAAGACAAACCACAAATAGATCGCCCGCGTCGCCCCAGCGCTCGAAGCGAACTCCCGCAACCACGGCAGTTGCAACGACCCACGCAACGTAAAGCGCTGCGCCCACAACGCCGACTGCCAGCATCAGATCGAGATAGCCGTTGTGAGCATGTGGAATATGCCAGGCGAAGATCGCCGAATACTTCAGCACGTTCTTCTCACCCCAGAACCCGCCGTAGCCATGCCCGGCGAGCGGCCGTTTTTCCGCCGACTTCCAGATTTCATTCCACAACGGCAATCGACCCGTGAGCGAACTGACGTTTTCGCGCCGCCCCATCGAGGCGACGTTCATGCTCTGATCGAGGTCGGAGACCGACACGAAGTTGGCCGCGATGCCCCCCAGGCAGAGCACCGCCGCGCCGAGGCTCATCACCAACCAGCGCTGCATTCCTTTGGCGCTCAGCACGGCGGCGAGCGCGGCGGCGATGATCAACGCCAACAGCGTCGTCCGCGATTTGCTCAACGCCAGTCCCGCGAGTCCGGCGGCGATGAGCAGCCGCCGCATCCAGGGCCGATCGCGTTTCATCCAGACGGCGCCAGCCGCCGCCAAGGCGAGCAGCGCACATTGCACAGCCTGATCGTTCGGATGGCACGTCCCCGCGAACCGATAGTCGCTGCGCCACGGGCGGAACATGCCGAGCCCTAGCTCCGCAAGCACGCCGACGCCGACCAATCCCCCGAGCGCCAGCAACATGATCGCCAGCAGATCGTCCATATCGAAGCGCGTCGCCGCACCGTAGGCGCCAATCAGCATGAGTCCCAGGATGCCAAGCTTGCGGACGGTTTGGGCCGAGTCAGTCGTCCACAACAAGCTCGCCACGCACCAACCGACGTACGCCGCGCAGAACCACATCAGCGGATGACGCCAGTTGATCCCTGCCGAGGACGAGGTCATCCAACAGACGAAGCCCATCGCCCCCAGCAGAACGAAGCCGACCGCTGAGCTGGTCGTCGTCACCCCCTGCTGAGCGGCAAAGCGATTCTCGATGCGGTTCGCGTCGAGCGTGCTCTGCTCGAAGAGCGTCCGGCTTTGCCCAAGCGAATGTCCGACGATCCAGAACGAAACGACGATCGTCGCCGCCGCCGCGAGGCGGGCGTTCCACGCGGCGGGCCGCGTTGTCGATGCGTCGTTCCACTCAGAGTTCATCAAGGTGTCGCTCAATATTGCCGTTCGTCGACTCGCTGGAAACGGACTACCGAGGGTTGGCCGGTGCATACTCGCGCCGCTCGCTAGCGGCGCCATTCGCCACGACCGGCGCGGCTGTCTCGACGGTGCGACTTTCTTCCTTCGTCGTTCGCATTTTTTCACAACCGAGAACCAAGGCGGTCGTCCCCGCCACGGTCAACGCCAGCGACAGCGCGCCGACCATCAACTTCGAGGGACTGACTGGCTTCTCGGAAAACGTCGCCGCCTGGGCCTGATTCACGTTCGAAATCCGCTCCGTGTCGAGCGCCTCATCCATGCGCGCCTGCTCCAGCGCTTCCGCGTACTGAAAGAAATTGGTACGCGCGAGCGTCCGATCCCGTTCCAATTCGTCAAGTTGGACCTCGAAATCGTTGAGTTGCTTCAAGTCCGCCAGGGCTTGCTCGCGCTGACCGTTCAGTTCCGACATTTCCGCTTCGAGTCCCGCAAGCTGGCTTTCCACTTGAGCCAGGTCGAGCGTCAGCGTGCGATGATTCTCATTGAGACTGTCGGTCGTTTCGGCGCGCTCACTCTGCTCGCCGTCGACCATCCGTTTCGCTTCAGCCACCTGATCTCGCGCTGAGGCGACCAGCGGATGGTCCTCGCTGTACTTCGACTCCAGATCGAGCAGCTTCACTTGAACCGCGTAGAGTTGCGACCGCAGCGCATCGGTCCCCGCATTCGGCATTGTCTTGGTCGACGTATGGAGCCGCTCCGGCATGGCGTCGGCATGGCCCTGCAGCGATTTGATGCGGGCTTCTGCGGCGGCGATTTGCTGAATGGCCGAGTTCCGCCCGAGTTCAATCGTGCTGAGCCGCGTCTCCAACGTCGAGCGGCGTGCTTCGATCGAGGCCACGCCCATCTTGTTCTTGGCGTCCCGCAGCGAGGCTTCGGACTCTTGAAGTTCCTTCTTCAGTGCCGATCGCTGGTCGGCAAAGAACGACTTCGAGCCGCTGGTCCGATGGAGCCGCACATGCTCGCCGCGGAACGTTTCGACGACGGTCGACATCACCTGTTGCGCCAACTGCGGCGTTATGGCGTCGTAGGTGAGGACGATGACCGTCGAGTCGAACTCGGCGTCGACTTCCAGGTTTCGCAGGATCTGAATGATCGCTTCTTCGCGTTTTGAAATCGGATCAATGCTCTTGATGGCGCCGACGACATAGCGCAGCGGCGCCATCACCGTATCGGCCAGTCGATTCGGCGCCGCTTGTCCCGTGCCCGCTTGGCCGAGCACCACTTCGGGCGTCAATTCGTCGACGACTTGTTCAACGATCGCCCGGCTCTTCATCACTTCGATCGCGGTAGCGATCTCGTTGTCGCGGCCGCTCTGTTGCAGGGCGATGGTCTTTCCCGTCGTCGCGGTCGGATCGAGCCGGACGCTCTCGCGTCCCACTTGCAGGAACAATCGCGCCTCGGAGCGGTAAGTCCGCGGTGCGTAGAGCAACACGAGCGTCGCCAATCCCATCATCGCCGCCGCACAGAAGACCGCCTTGAACTTGTGACGGTAAAAGGCGCGTGCGACCGACAGCGGGCCAAACGGCATGGGGCGCGGAGTTTGCTGCGAAGAGTGGTTCATCATGAAAAGGTCTCGACTAACTCAAGGTCACGAACTGCAGGTTCTGGAATAGTTGGCGCGGGCGCCTGTGGCGACGGCGCCGCCGAGCGCCGCTCCGCCTCGGCATAGACTTGTTTCATGACCGACCACTGACGCTCCCAGGCGAAATCGCGAGCGCGCTGAATCGCTCCCGCGCTCAACGACGCCAGCAGCTCGCGATCGGCGGCGAGCTTCGATATTGCGTCCCGAAAACCCTCGATCGCCGTTTGCGGCGTCGCGGCGTCGACTGGCAGCGCGCAGCGCGGCGTCATCACGTCGGCCGCCCCATGGTGGTCGAGGCCCACGATGGGCGCGCCTGCGGCCAGCGCTTCGAGCAAGCCCGTCCCCGAGGTGTCGCGGAGACTCGTAAAGGCGAAGACGTCCGCCCACGCATAGAACGGCAACTGCCCCTCGTATGCGGGCCAGCCGACCCACTCGATGTTCGCGGCAATGCCAAGTTCGTCAGCCAGACGGCGCCAGCGCGACTCGCACGGGCCCTGTCCGAGGACCTGTAGTTGCTACCGAGCATCGCTCGGTAGCGCCGCCAACGCCTTCAGCAAGAGGGGCAATCCCTTCCAAGGCTGGAGTCGCCCCGCCCACAAAATCCGCAGCGGACGCGAGTCGTCCGCAGAGCGCGGCGCAGCTTGCGGAATGGCGTCGACGCCTGTCTCCAATTGCACGAGCGGCTGAATCTTCAGCGCCCCTGCTAGATCATTCGCTACCGCCCGATTCGCAGCGAGAACGCAAGCGGAGTGCTGCGCCGCGCGACGGACGCGCGGATCAAATCTTAGCTGGAGCCCGTTCGCGACATTCCGCACGACTTCTCGCAGCGCGTCGCTGCGGCCGAGTTCGCCGACAAACGCCCGCGGAAATGGTTGCGTCCCCCCGACCGGCCCCCACACGAACGGCACGCCAAGTTTCCAGCAGTCGCTCGGTTCGCGATAACCGCAAAAACTGACGTGATGGAAGAGCGAGAAGGGCCGTTCTGCATGAAGCAGTTGTGCGTGCTGAAACGCACGACGATGCCAGAGCCGGTAGCCGAGGTAGTAGAGCCCCGGCGTCGCCATCAACGACCGTTCCATTCGATTCAGCGGCAGCAACTCAATGCTCACGCTGCTGTCGTTGCCAGACGATGCAACGTCGGCGAGATCCCCAGCGTCGATCGGCGGACGTGCGCAGAGCACCGTCACGTCGTAGTCGCTGGCGGCGAACTGAGCCCGCTGCCAAGTGAGCCGCGACTCCATCGAGTACGCGCGGTCGTAGTGGTAGGCTGTCATCAACAGCCTCCGCCGCGTCGTGTGTGGTGGAGTTTGTGCGTCCATCGCTTGCATCGTTTCCGCCGAGCGGTTCGCTATCGCATTCCCGATGAAAGATCAATGCAGGCAGCGTCAGCACGATCAGTTTGAGATCTTGCCAAAGTCCGGCGCGCTTCGCGTACTGCAGGTCCATCCGCACCCAGTCGTCAAAGCTGACGGAACCGCGGCCCGAGACTTGCCACGTGCAGGTCATCCCCGGCGTCACTGTGAGCCGTCGACGTTGCCATGGCTCGCATGCCTGCGACTCCGCCACCGGCAGCGGCCGGGGGCCGACCAGCGACATCTCGCCGCGGAGGACGTTCCATAGCTGCGGCAACTCATCGATGCTCGTCCAGCGGAGCAAACGTCCCAGCCGCGTCGTGCGCGGGTCCTGGCGCAACTTGAACGCGGGCCCATCCTGTTGGCTGAGGGCGAGCAATTCTTCTTTCATCTCCTCCGCATCCTGATGCATCGTGCGAAGCTTCCACATCGCGAACGTCTGTCCCCCCAGACCTTCCCGAAGTTGGACAAAGAACGCCGGCCCGGGCGACGTCAGTTTGATCGCCGTCGCCGCGCCGAGAATGATCGGCCCCGCGACCACCAATCCCGCCGACCCGCCGAGCAGATCGATCACGCGCTTCCAACGGGGCGTCGCCGTCGCGAAGAAGAACTCGCTCGTGGTTGGCTTGACAGCGTCGTCCGACGCCGCGAGTTCCGCGCCTTCTTCAGTCTCGGTATCGAGTTCAGCCTCGTCGTCGCGAGTCCGCTGGTGCGGCGGATAGACCAGGACGTCGCATTCGGGACGCGACGGGCCAGGTGGATAGACTTCGCTCAGATCGGTCGCCACCTTCCAGGCGCCTTCCGTTTGGGTGTCAGGAAGTAGTACGGCGATGCGACCGTCGTCCAACAGGCCGGGAGTATCGGTCACGCGGAGCCGCCCCTCGAGCAGCCGCGCCATAAACTTGACATCGCCGGCCGCCGTATGACCGTGCGGCAAGCGAATGAGCAGCAGCGACAAGACCGAACCGTTCCGGTCGACGCGCATCCGCTCGCAGTCGGCTGCGAAGCGAAATTCTTCGTCATTAAGTAGAAAGCTTGGCGCCGGCGCAAGGCGTCTGGCGAGTACGCGGGCGTGGAGCCGGCGCACTTGGGTGTCCTGAGTCATCTTGGTGTCGTGTGTCCTGCGGCGTTGCGAAATCAGCGATGCATTCTCAACCGTGGCGGTCCACGGCCGCGGAACAGGCGGCACGGAGGCCGGGTCGAAGCGGCCGCTTCTCTCGACCCGCGAGAGACGACGACGCGATCCTTCCTGCCGACGAGGCGCACTGCCCCGCACTGCGACGCCTGGGGGGCGGGCAGTCGGTCTGCTCCTCTTCCTGAAACCAGCGAAAAAAGCGATGCTGGGTCGACGCTCCGCAATGCGGATGGGGGCGACGACGCCATCGATGGGGCGGGCTTGCGCTGACGGGCGGGTATCCATGCTCCATGTGACGCCAGGGCGCCGGCGACTCATCTTGCTCCGGGCACGCAACGACCCAAAGCTTCGCCACGCATCGACCTAGCGGCGACACGCACGGAGTCGATTATAATGAGCGAACATGGCGAGTCGAACGAATTCGACTACTTTTCCGACAGCAACGCCGCGCTCCACCAGTCATAAACAGACTTTTGGGCTCCCTATGCCACGCGATTCGCAAGGTGAGCCGTCGCAAGCTTCCATGCTAAAAAGGGTTGCGATGGGGTCGGCAGCGGCGCCGCGGGGCGAATTGACCTCCAATTGTGGACCGGAAGGAGTCTGCCTGTTTGATGCCAATGGCGTCATTCTGGCAACCGACGCTAAGGCCAGCCGCTGTTTTAGCGAGCGGCCCGCCGGCGGCCGGGAGTGGCGGCTGACGCTTTCAGACCTTGTTAGCGAGGAGCTCGTCGCCGTTTGGCTTGCACAACTGTTTGAGCGGGCAACTGCCCCATTCATTGAAGCGACGCTCTGCGTCGATGGGTCGCCCCTATCGCTGATCGCCGTGGAAATCCGCCGGCTCGACGGAATGGTCGGACCGCTCGCCATGGCCACGTTTCGACCGGTGCAGTCCGAGGCGTCCCCCAGCCGCGACCCCCTCACCGGGCTCCCCGACCGCCGGGCGATCGGGCCCTGGATCGCCGGTTTGCAGCGTGACGGGAGCGGATCGGCCTTTCCCTTCGCGCTGCTATTCCTTGATCTCAACCACTTCAAGGAGGTCAACGACGCCCACGGCCACGCCGTTGGCGACGCCGTGCTGACCGAATTGGCCGCCCGCTGGTCTTCCACCGTTCGCGATGGCGACCTGGTCACGCGGTACGGCGGGGACGAGTTCGTCATCCTCCTAAGAAGCGTCGCCGACCGCGAAGCGGCCGAGCCGGTGGTCGAACGGCTGCGGATTGCAACGCTCGCGCCGATTGCAATAGGCGGGACGGCGATCTCCCTCTCAGCCACGATCGGCGTCGCGCTGAGCGAGGGGGGCGACGCGCCGATGGAGAATCTAATCGCCGCCGCCGACGAAGAGATGTACGCCCGGAAGCGGCGGCGGCCGAAATAGGTTAGGTTGTCGCTCGGCGCCAGTTCGGCGTTCTCCCCCCTCCCTCGCTTCTTCCCGCCATGGCTGCCTCGCCGCTGGTTGAACTCGCGAATGTCGGCAAGACCTACCAGCGCGGCGCGGTGGCGCTGGCGGGGTTCGATTTGCGGATCGGCGCGGGCGAATTCGTCAGCCTGCTCGGTCCCTCCGGCTGCGGCAAGAGCACCGCGCTGCGGATGATCGCCGGGTTGAGTCAGCCGACGAGCGGAACGATCCGCCGTGCTTGGGATCAGCAGGCTTCGCCCTCTGCCGGGACCGATTGCCGCGTCGAATGGTCGCATCCGCTGGGGTGCGTCTTCCAGGAGCCGACGCTGCTGCCGTGGACCTCGGTCTGGAACAACGTCTACCTGCCGCTGCGATTGCGCGGGGTGTCGAAGTCGGCCGCGAAGGGCCAGGTCGACGAAGCGCTCACGCTGGTCGGGCTGCAGGGGTTCGAGCAGTCCTACCCGCGAGAACTCTCGGGGGGCATGAAGATGCGAGCCTCGGTGGCGCGGGCATTGGTGACGCGGCCGCAGTTGCTCTTGCTAGACGAACCGTTCGCAGCGCTCGATGAGATGACGCGGCTGCGATTGAACGACGACCTGCTTGCCCTCTGGCGCGAGCGTCGTTGGGGCGCGTTATTTATTACTCATAGCGTGTTCGAGTCCGTGTATTTGTCGACGCGGGTGTTGGTGATGTCGCCGCGACCAGGCCGAGTGGTGGAGGAGATCGTCGTCGACCTGCCCGAAGTTCGCACCGCCGAGACGCGTACCAGCGTGCGGTACAACGAGCTGTGCCGCCGCGCGTCGCTGGCGCTGGAACGAGCGACCGCCGACGCGCCGAGCGCGGGGAGGATCGCATGAACGAGCGCTCGCTCTGGATCCGCATTGTCGCTCCGGCGCTGGTCGGCGTGCTGCTGCTCGCCGCCTGGGAAGCGTGGGTGCGGTACGCCGAACTGCCGAAGTACATGCTGCCGACGCCAAGTGACGTGGCCTCGACGATCGTCGCTCAGTGGTCAGCGCTTGGCCCCGCTTGGTTGGTGACGCTGAAGACGATGCTCGTCGCGCTGATCGCCGCTGTGGTGTTGGGGGTGGCGCTCGCGGCCCTGTTTGCTTCGTCGCGGATTGTTGAGACTTCGCTCTTTCCGTACGCGGTGATGCTGCAAGTGACGCCGCTCGTGGCGGTGGCCCCGTTCATCGTGATCTGGATCGG
>Ga0163144_10006588_pt1 | contig 25589 bp, 22 predicted proteins | sample OliLak19BULKMAT1_FD_123175 | JGI IMG/M metagenome (GOLD analysis project Ga0163144, IMG submission 123175) | Freshwater microbial mat bacterial communities from Lake Vanda, McMurdo Dry Valleys, Antarctica - Oligotrophic Lake LV.19.BULKMAT1 | ecosystem: Environmental > Aquatic > Freshwater >... | reverse complement strand
TATAGCGCATCGCGCCCGAAACGGTCATCGACGATGACGCCGGCGCCAAGGATGAAGGGGGCAACCTGCCGTGCGGCCTCGGCAATCAGCCCCTTGAAATGGCGGATGCGGTCAGGCCCGGCCTTATGCTGTTCCGCCAGCTTCTCGAACTGCAAGCGGTGATCGAAGGCCAATGCCCGCACTTCCGGCCACGCCTTGCGGCGTGTGGTGGTGCGATGCAGATAAGCGACACGCGGATCGTCATGCAGCGCCTTGGGCACGCCGCCGCTTTCACCGGCGCGGGCAAGGAAGTCGCTGAGTTCGGTCCAACTCGGCATCGCAGGGGCGCAGCCGTGGCGCGAAACGACCAGTGCGCCGCAGGCATTGGCAATGCGGCAGGCTTCCCGCCAGTCGGCGCCGCGCAGCCAGCCGCGCAGCAGTCCGGCCATGAAACCGTCGCCGGCGCCCAGCACGTTGAACACCTCTACCGGAAAGCCAGGGCCGCGAATACCGTCACGCAAACCGGCCGGGATGGCGCCGGTGAACACCACGCAGCCCTCGGCGCCGAGCTTGACCACGAATGTAGCGCCAGAGATTTCGCGCAAACGGCGCAGGGCGGCCAGCGTGTCGATACTGCCGCCGGCGATGTGAAATTCCTCCTCGGTGCCAACGACGAGATCGCACAGCGGAACGATGGTTTGCAAATGCAGCGACACGGCGTCGGAGGCGACGAATCGGTTCTCGCCCATGCCGCGTCCGGTCAGGCCCCACAGGACGGGACGATAATCGATGTCGAGCGCCACCAGGGTTCCGGCGGCGCGGGCGAAGCCGATGGCTTTGCGGCTGGCCGCGTCGGTGCCGGGAGTGGAAAAATGCGTCCCGGTGACGACGAGCGCCCTGGCCGAGGCGATGAAGGCGGCATCGACATCGGCGGCGTCGATCGCCATGTCGGCGCAATTCTCGCGGTAAAAAATCAGCGGAAAGGTGTCGTGGTCGCGGATGCCAAGAATGACCAGCCCGGTGAGGCGCTCCTTGTCGGTTGTCACATGGCTGACATCGACGCCCTCGGCTGCCAGCGTCTCGCGCACGAAGCGGCCCATATGCTCATCGCCGACGCGGGTCAGCATGGCGGGCCTCAGTCCGAGGCGCGCGGCGCCAATCGAGATGTTGGCGGGACAGCCGCCGACATACTTGGCGAAGCTGGCCATGTCTTCCAGCCGGCCGCCGATCTGCTCACCATAGAGATCGACAGCGGCGCGGCCGATGGCAATGAAGTCGAGCGGCCTATCTTGAACCATCGACGCCCTTGGGATGCCAGATTTCCGCGCCCTTCGCCGTGGTCCAGTTATGCTCCGGGGTGAATTCCGGTACGGTATAGGGATTGTCCGGCAGGTGGCGGATCACCCATGCGTAGTACATGCCGTAGCCGGGCGCCGCGCATTGCGGGTGATCGAAACCGTCGAGGATGCGGACGGTATCGTTGTGCTTCACCTTCAGAACGGTGTCGCCCAGTTCGGCATGGCCGAAACCCTGCGGATGGGTGAAACGGTAGTGGTAGATTTCCGGCTGCGGGTGATGATGCGGCGGATAGGACGACCAGCGGCCAGGCAGGGTCACCACCTCGCCCAGCACCAGTTCGGCATTGGGGTCGGCGTTGGTGCGGTCGAAAATGGTGCGGACCAGACGCAAACACGCACCGCCCACCTGGCCCTTGCCGCGATGCTCGTCCGGCGTATCGGCGGGGCGGTAGATTTTCGATGCGAACGGCTTTTTGTTGGCCGAGCGATAGACGGTGAATTCGCAATCGGACAGCGCCTTGACCGCGAAGTCGGCGCCGCCGGGCAGATGCACGCAGCTTGGACTGTCGTCGAACAGCGAGGCGCGGGCGATCTCGCCGGCCAGGTTACCGATGGTGACGCGCGCCTTGCCCGACATCAGCAGGAAGGCGCTCTCGCCCGGCGTGGTTTCCTTGTAGGTCTCGCCGCCGGCCAGCCTCAGCACGGCGAAGCCCAGCTTGGTCGGCTCGTTCGGGTCGTCATGGCGGGTGACTATGGTCATGCCGGGGCCGAAGCCGGCGCGGTGCTGGGTAAGATGGTCCTGCATGGGGCGCTCCTCAGGCGATTGTGAAGCCGGCATTGCGCGCCAGCTTCAGCAGATTGTCGTGACCCATCCGGGCATAGGTCAGGGGATGGGCCTTGGCGGGGTCCTGTTCCGCCTCGACCACCAGCCAGCCGGCATAGCCGGCGGCGGCGATCGGCGGTAGCACGGCGGCATAATCGATGCAGCCATCGCCCGGCACGGTGAACACGCCTTCCAGCACGGCGTTCAGAAAGCTCATGTCCGCCGCCTTGGCGCGCGCCAGCACGTCGGCGCGCACATCCTTGCAATGCACATGGGCGATGCGGCCGGCATACTTTTTCGCCATCGCCACCGGGTCGCCGCCAGCATAGGTGAGGTGGCCGGTGTCGAGCAGCAGCTCGACCTCGGTCCCGGTGCCGCCCATCATGCGGTCGATATCGTCAGCCGTCTCGACCACGGTGCCCATGTGGTGGTGATAGGCGAGGCGCATGCCGCGGCTTCTGAGGTAGCGGCCCATCTCGCCGAGACGCTGGTTGAACAGCGTCCAGTCGGCGTCGGACATTTTCGGCCGGCGCGAGATCGGCATGCCCCGCTCGCCGTGCACGCAACGCGACACTTCGGCATAGACCATCACCGTGCCGCCCAAGGCCGAAAGCAGCGACAGATGAGGCTCAACAGCCTTCTTCTCATCTTCAACCGAGCGTTCCAGCAGACGCGACGAATACCAGCCCGAGACCAGCGCCAGGCCGTGCTGCGTCAGGATCGGGCCAAGCACCCTGGCATCGCGCGGAAACTTGTTGCCGAGTTCCATGCCGGCATAGCCGGCCTGCCTGGCTTCGACCAGGCTGGTTTCCAGTGGCGTGTCGCCGCCAAGTTCCGGCAGGTCGTCGTTGCTCCAGGTCAGCGGATTGATGCCGAGACGTACAGACATGGGTTCAGGCTCCAAGCCGCTGGCGCTTGCGGTTCTTCTCATAGGCATCGCGGGCGCGCCGCGCCGCTGATGTACGCGGCGCGGCGCTGACTGGCACGTCCCACCACGCGCCGCCTTCGGCAGTGGAGTGCTGCGGGTCGGTGTCGATGACGATGACCGACGTGCTCTTGCGCCGCCGCGCCTGCGCCAAGGCGGCTTCCAGTTCGGCGATGGTGCCGACAGTGGCGGCATGGGCGCCGAGGCTGGCTGCGTGGCCGGCGAAATCGACCTGCGGCGCGGCGTCGTCCAGTAAATTGTTGAAGGCTGCCGCACCGCTGTCCTTTTGCAGGCGGTTGATGCAGCCAAAGCCCCTGTTGTCCAACAGCACGACGATGAGCTTGAGACCGAGCGCCACTGAGGTGGCGATTTCGGAATTCATCATCAGGTACGAGCCGTCGCCAACCAAGACGTAGACCTCGCGCTGCGGCGCCGCCAGCTTGGCGCCCAGCCCGCCGGCAATCTCGTAGCCCATGCAGGAATAGCCATATTCGACGTGATAGGACGCGGCATCGGCGGCGCGCCACAGCTTGTGCAGCTCGCCTGGCAGGCCGCCGGCGGCGCAGACCATGACGGAATTGCCGCCCGCCACCCGATTTACCGCGCCCAACACCTGCGCATCGGTCGGCAATCCTGCTTTCGGCGCGGCGGTGACTTGATCGACGACCCGTTGCCAACGCCGACCAAGCACGCCAGCGCGCGCGCTCCAGGTCGGACCTGCCTTCCAGCGGCCCAACGCGCCATCGAGCGCCAGCAGGCCGGCGCGCGCATCGGCCACCAGCGGCTGCGCGCCATGCTTGGTGGCGTCGAACGCGGCGACGTTAAGATGCAGCACCGTCGCGGTGCCGAACATGCTGCGCGACGCCGTGGTGAAATCGACCAGTCTGGTGCCAATGGCCAACACCACGTCGGCGTTTGCCGCCAATTCGTTCGCCGCCGCACTGCCGGTGACGCCGATGGCGCCGGCGTTCATGCCATGGTCCCACGCCAGGCTGCCCTTGCCGGCCTGGGTTTCGGCCACCGGGATGCCGCGCCGCGCGGCAAAGTCGGCCAGTATCTTTTCCGCCAGCGCATACTTCACGCCGCCACCAACGACGATCAGCGGCCGGCGGGCCGATTTCAACAGGGCTGCGGCTGCCTTCAGTTCGCCCGCATCCGGTTCGGGCCGGCGCTGGCGATGCACGCGCGGACGAAAGAAGTCGGCTGGCCAGTCATGGGCCTCGGCCTGAACATCCTGGGGGAATGCCAAGGTCACCGGGCCACATTCCACCGGGTCGGTCAGGACGCGGAGCGCCGCCGGCAGCGCCGCCAGCAATTGCTCGGGCCGCATGATGCGGTCGAAATAGCGTGACACCGGGCGGAAGCAGTCGTTTGCCGAAACTGTGCCATCGCCGAAGTCCTCGACCTGTTGCAAGACCGGATCGGGCCTTCGACTGGCGAAGACGTCACCGGGCAGGAACAAGACTGGCAGGCGGTTGACGTGCGCCAGGGCGGCCGCCGTCACCATGTTGGTGGCGCCGGGGCCAATGGAGGTGGTGCAGGCCATCATGCGACGGCGGGCATTTGTCTTGGTATAGGCAATAGCGGCATGGGCCATTGCCTGTTCGTTGTGGGCGCGAAATGTCGGCAGGCTGGCGCGATGGGCATAGAGCGCCGGGCCCAAACCGGCAACATTGCCGTGGCCAAAAATGGCGAACACGCCGCCGAACAGGGGCACGGTCCGTCCGTCGATCTCGGTGCGCTGGGCGGCCAGGAAGCGAATGGTGGCCTCCGCCGCAGTCAGGCGGACGGTCGTCATGGGCGTTTCCCTGTCTTTATAGTGCCACCGGCTGTTTAACCGTTGACGATTGCCCGAACATTACGGATTTATGACAAACACAACAAGGCGGCTGCGTAGCCGCAGGGAAAGAGGGAACGCCATGCTGCAATTCGCCCAGTTCGGCGCCGGCCGAATCGGCTCCATCCACGCCGCCAACCTGATGGCCAATGGCGGCACCAGCCTGCGCTACGTCATCGACGTGAACGAGGCGGCGGCCAGGGAACTGGCCGGCAAGTACGACGCCCAGGTTGCCGACACCAAAAAGGCGCTGGCCGACCCGGAAGTGGACGCGGTCATCATCGCCTCCTCGACCGACACCCACGCCGACCTGGCGATTGCCGCCGCCAGGGCCGGCAAGGCGATCTTCTGCGAAAAGCCGATCGACCTGTCGCTGAAGCGGGTCGATGCGTGCCTTGCTGCGGTGAGGAAGGCGAAGGTGCCGATGTTCGTCGGCTTCAACCGCCGCTTCGACCCCAGCTTCGCCGCTTTGCATGCGCGCATCGGCCGGGGCGACATCGGCAAGGTGGAGCAGGTCATCGTCTCCAGCCGCGACCCCGGCCTGCCGCCGATGGGCTATCTCGCGGTGTCCGGCGGCAAGTTCCGCGACATGACGATCCACGACTTCGACATGGCCCGCTGGCTGCTGGGCGAGGAGCCGGTGGAAATCTTCGCCTATGGTTCCTGCCTGGTCGATCCCGCCGTGGCCAAGGCCGGCGACATCGATTCCAGCATGGTCCTGATGAAAACCAGGTCGGGCAAACTGTGCCACATCAACAACAGCCGGCGCGCCGCCTATGGTTACGACCAGCGCATCGAGGTGCATGGCGCCAAGGGCCGCCTGATGGCCGGCAACCGCACGCCGACCTCCGTCGAACTGGCGAACGGCGAGGCGGTCAGCGCGGACAAGCCGATGTACTTCTTCCTTGAACGCTATGCCGATGCCTATCGCGCCGAACTGGCGGCGTTCGTGGCGGCGCTGGCGGCCGGCAAGGCCATGCCGGTCGGCCCCGAGGACGGGCGCCAAGCGCTGGTGCTGGCCGAGGCGGCGCTGAAATCGCACCAGACCGGCAAGGCGGTGAAGCTGAAATGATCGGCCTCGACCTCAAAGGCAAGGTTGCCGTCATCACCGGCGGCACCCAGGGCATCGGCGAGGGCATTGCCCGCGCCGCAGCCGAAGCCGGCGCCGCCGGCCTCTGCATCACCGGACGTGACGCCAAGCGCGGCGAAGCCATTGCCACCGACCTTTCGGCCAAGGGCTGCGCCACCCTGTTCGTCGCCGCCGACCTCGGCGATGCCGAGGCATGCCGGGGCATCGTGCCAAAGACGCTGCAACGCTTCGGCCGCGCCGATGGCCTGGTGAACGCCGCCGGCCTGACCGACCGTGGCATGATCGACGACACGTCCATCGAACTGTGGGACCGGCTGATGGCGGTGAACGTACGCGCACCGTTCATCCTGACCCAGGAACTGGTGCGCCACCTGAAGCAGGAAAAGCGCCCGGGCAGCGTGGTCAACATCATCACCATGTCGAGCCATGGCGGGCAGCCGTTCCTGACCGCCTATTCCACGTCGAAAGGCGCGCTGGCGACTTTGACCAAGAACAACGCCGGCGCGCTCCGCCGCCACCGTATCCGGGTCAACGGCGTCAATATCGGCTGGGCCGATACGCCGGGCGAGCATGTGATCCAGCAGCGCGACGGCAATCCGCCGGACTGGCTGCAAAAGGCCGAGCCGCTGCAGCCGTTCGGCCGCCTGATCCGCCCCGGCGACGTGGCGACGCTTGCGGTCTACCTGCTGAGCGATGCCGCGGAAATGATGACCGGTGCACTGATCGACTTCGACCAGAACGTAATGGGTGCGTATGATTGAGTGTCACGGAAGTGGCGTGATGTGGTCCGCACCCCTTGGAGCCGTTCCGGAAAGTTTGGATTCCCGTCGAGTGAGTTGGCTTTGCGAGGCGTCTGGGCATGATGTGGATCATGGCGAAGCGCCGAGCCGCACTACGCAACACCGCCAGGCATGCCGGGAAGTCGAGCAGTTCAATCGACGAGAAGATTCAGTTCCAGCCAGCAGTCGCTTATGTTCGGGGGCGATCAACAACCTGTCGATAATGCAGGCATCCGTGCAAGCTGATGTCGACGCCGTAATCCGCCCCGGCGAAGCCGCCGGCAAGGCGGCTGAATGGGGCGTTGAGCGCATCGATATGCCGTGTCCAGCGTTACAACGCCACCCAGCCACATGGGGCAAGCACCAGGAACGGCGAGCATGGCTCAAGGATATGACCCGAAGCGGTGGATCAGGACGGTTCCGGCGGCGCGGCCGGCTGCGGTCGATGAGCTGGAGAAGCAAGCGATCATTGCGTCCTGCGAGACCTTCATTCGCGATGTCCTGAGGCCGCGCTTCCTGCCGGAGATCAGGCCGACCGAATGGAGCTACGTGATCGACATCCACGGCGCGTGGGCGGCTGGGCGATACCGCTTCATCCAGCGCTACAGGTCGGGTATGGAGCACAATCCTGGCGAGGAGTTCGATGCGCCCTTCGCCAGGATCGACCGCATGGGGCCGGACCATTTCGACATCCACTGGATGCGGCATACGGGGACATGGTGGCGGCTCCATACCGGCATGACGCTCGTTGAGGCGCTTCGCATTCTCGAAACGGACGGTATTCTGCATCCGGTCTGATCCCCGTGACCGGTTTCGTCGGGGGTCATTTCGCCCTCGATCCAGCCACGGGGACGCAGCCATGAGCGAGTACCAATATTACGAGTTTCAGGCGGTTGACCGTCCGCTCGGCGAAGTGGATCGGCAGGTGCTCAGGGCGCTGTCGACGCGGGCGCGGATCACGGCCACGAGCTTCACGAATTCCTACGAGTGGGGCGACTTCAAGGGCGATCCGGCCGAGCTCATGGAGCGCTGGTTCGACCTTCATCTCTATCTGGCGAACTGGGGCACGCGCCGGCTCATGATCCGTGTGCCAGAGCGGCTGGTCGACCGACGCCGCCTCGACGACTTCCTTGGCGAGGTCGATTGCGTCAAGGTCCGGGTCGCGGGCGAGAACCTGATCCTTAACATCGTGCGCGACGAAGTGGAGCCCGACGAGGATTGGGGCGACGGTTCGGGCTGGCTCGCGGCGCTGGCGCCGTTGCGGGCCGACATGCTCGCGGGCGACCTGCGGCTCTTTTATCTCCTGTGGCTGACGGCGGTCGAGGCCAATGCGTTCGAGGCGGGCGATCAGGAACCGATGCCGGGGATCGGGCCGGTGATCGGGGCGCTCGAAGCCTTCGCGGGCTTCTTCGGCCTTGATCCCGATCTCGTCCAGGCGGCGGCGGAACGCTCCGCCGACGCGAGCGCGGCATCACCTGATGCCGCCCGCAGAGCCATAGCCGCGATGACCGCTGACGAGACCACCAATTTTCTCATGCGCCTGTTCGACGGCGATCCACATGTGGCGGCCGAATTGCGAGCTGTGGTTCGGGCCAAGGTTCGGGATCGTCTGCCGACCGCGATCAATGCCTCGTCGGCTGGCGCACGCACCGTGGGTGAGCTGCGCTCCCGCGCCCAAGCGATCCGCCTCGCCCGCGAGCGAACTGAAGCCGAAAAAGCCGCCGCCGAACGGCGCCGACAGGCGAAAGAAGTCGAGAAAGTCCGCCGGGCAAGGCTCGACGCGATCGCACGACGGGGCGAAAACGTCTGGCGCGAGATCGAGAGCGAGATCGAGCGCCGTAACGCGGGCGGCTATGACAAGGCGGCGAACCTCCTCTTCGACCTGCGCGCGATCGCCGAGGAACGGGGTGCGACCGAGGAGTTCGCTCGCCGGCTCCGCACGATCCGCGAACGACATGCACGGAAGGAGCGCTTCATCGAACGGCTGGCGGCATTGGGATAGCATACGTATTAAAATTCCTTTTCTCGCGCCTTTAGATCGTCGGCGCAGGAGTTGATCTGTTCTCGCCTGCATATTCTGGTGCGGAGGTTTTTCTGTCCGACGCTTTGCCGCCTTACGTGCGCTAGGGCGAGGCGTTCGGGCCGGCGTACTATGAGGCTTGGCGCCGTAGTGACTTGAATCAGCGGGGGTATGTATAGCGAGGTGCACCGCCTCCAGCTCAAGGTCTTCGGCAATTGGCGCGCCCGGTTCAAGGCCGAGCCCGAGCCGGCATCCGGGAAACTGCTTTACCGGCGTGGCGGGCTAAGTCACACCCTTAGCACGCGACCTACTCCCGCCCGACGATCAACTTGGCGACGCCTACCACCTTTGCAAGAGCGCACCGTTGTCGAGGTCTGACAGACTGCCAGTGTACGGTAATCTCCCAGACCATTAAACCGGCGATAGGTGGCGCTTCGTACAGAGCCAAGCGCCATGCCGTCATAATTTCTTGGCTCGATGCGGATCGACTGGAAAACGGCGCCAAATCGTCAGGCCAGCGCTGGAAAGCATCAGGGTCATGCCGAGAATATCGAGAACACTGGGCGTTTCCTCGGCAAGTAGCCAACCGACCGCGACTGCTACAACCGGCGAAACGAAAGCATAAGCGCCCACGCGCGAGGGCGACCAGTACTTTAGAAGGTTCAGGTACAATGCGAAGGCGATTCCGGAGCTGAAGACCAGCAGATAAACCCATGACCCCAGTATCACTGGCTGAGTCAAAGCCGACAGGGCGGCAAGTTCGCCAGGCTCGGTCGCAGCGGCCCAGGCGATCTGGCAAACCCCACCTGCAAGGTTGATTGTCCCGCCCACCGCCAATGGCGACCGCCCCGCCATCAGCGGCTGACACAACAGCGTGCCAAGACAGTAGAACAACGTTCCGCTGAGGATGGCGGCGAGGCCCCAGGCGCTCGTTGTCCCGCCTGGCAGGTCCATGCTCGACCGAAAGATCAGGCCGAGTCCCAGCAGGCCGAGAAGAATCGGCAATATCTGGGACCGGGACGGGCTTTCAATCCGGAACAGCAGACTGAAAAACAGCAGTCCCAGCGGGGTCGAGGCATTCACCACAACGCCGGCCAAACTGCTGGGAACGAATTGTATGCCCCAGAACATGGGCCCGTAAGTCAGCGTCACCATGAGGACGGATGCCAGACCGAGGCGAAACAGCATGCCCCGGCCGTCGCTGGGCCGCAGCGGCCACGGACTCTCGCCGATAAGCCGGGCGGCCAAAAGAAGCAGGAGACCGCTCGCGGCAAAACGTGTGCCCGCGAACATCGACGGCGGCATCGCCATCGACCCCAGCTTGATCGGCAGCCAGTTCAGGCCCCACAGGAGTGAAAGCGCCCCGAAACGCAACCTCAGCGCCGCTTGGGTCGGCGCTCCGCTGGTGGTCCACGCCATGCCGGTTCGCCTACATGCCCATCAGTTCAGCCTGCTTCACCAACTTGGTGACGATCCTCACTGAAGCGACGTCGACCATTGTTCCGTTTACATTGACCGCACCAAACCCCTTCGCCTCCGCTTCACGGTAGGCGGCGATCATCGCACGGGCGGCTTCGACCGAAGCGCGCGATGGCGTGAAGACGTCCAGCGCCACGTCGATCTGAGCCGGATGAATGGCCCATTTTCCGACGCAGCCAAGGATGGCGGCGCGCCGGCACTCCTCGCGATATCCGTCGGGATTCTTGAAATCGGCATAGGGGCCGTCAACCGGATCGATTCCGGCTATTCTTGCGGCGATAACCAGTCGATTGCGGGCGTAGTGCCAGATGTCGCCGGGATATCCGCTATTGGCGGCGAAGGCGGCGGGGTCCATGCCCTGGGATGCAGAATAGTCGCCCATGCCTAAAATGATCGCCTCCATGCGCGGGCTGGCCTTCGCGATCGCCTCGACATTGGCCATGCCCTCGACCTCCTCGATCAGAACCTCGATGCCGATCTGCCGCTTCAGGCCAATGCGTAGCTCGATCTGGTGCAGCAATGTGGCCACGAAATGCACATCTGCGGCGCAAAGCACCTTCGGCACCATAATCGTGTCCAGATATTCGCCAGCGCCTTCGACCACGTCGATAATGTCGCGATAGGCATGCTTGGTGCCGAGATCGTTGATACGAACGCAACGCGTTTTGCGGCCCCAATCGAGGGTCTTGAGCGCATGGATGATGGTGCCACGCGCCGCTTCCTTGGCGTTCGGGGCCACGGCGTCCTCCAGGTCCAGGAAGACATGGTCGGCGGCGCTGGCCGCCGCCTTCGCCAACATCTTTTCGCTGCTGCCAGGAACCGCCAGTTGCACCCGGCGCAGGCGCTTGGGTCGTTCGCTGGTCATTCTTCGGCTCCCGTTTGGGTGGTGACGATTACTTTGGCTGCACGCCATCGCTCGATGGTGCCGGCATCGATACCGAGACCGGCAAGAACGGCGGCGCCATGTTCACCCAGCAGCGGCGCCCGGCGGCGAACGCCGCCGGGCGTGGCGCTCAGGCGAACTGGAACCCCGGCGATCGCGACGGGGACGGGACAGCCAGGCTGCTCTACCTCGACGATCATGTCGCGCAAGCGAAAGTGCTCGTCGGCGAAGATATCCGCGGCATCGTAAACCGGACCGAAGGGTATCTGACCGCCCAGTCGCGCAACCAGTTCCTGCTTGCTGTGTCGGCTGGTAAATTCAGTCACCAGGCGCAGCGTCTCGGCGCTGTTGGCGACCCGTGCCGCGTTGGTAGCGAAGCGCGCATCCGTGACAAGGTCCGGTCTGCCCATTATGCGGCATAGGTCAGCCCAGAAACTCTCAATCGGGCAAGCCACGGTGACATGGCCATCCGTTGCCGGAAACATGCCAAACGGGCAGAGCAGCGGATGCGCATTGCCCTCCGGGTGCGCCACTACGCCCAGATAGGAGTGCTGGTAAACAAGGCGTTCGCAAACGGCAAGAACGGCATCGACCATGGCGACATCGACGAACTGGCCGTGGCCGGTTCGTTGGGTTCGGTAAACTGCGGCCAGAATGCCAAAAGCGGACATCATGGCAGGAATGACGTCGCCGACGCCGGGCCCTACCTTCAGCGGCGAGGTGGCGTCCGGGCCGGTAACTCCCATGATCCCGCCCATTGCCTGCGACACCACATCGTAAGCGGGCCAATCGACTTTCGGGCTTTCGCCGGTCCTGGGATCGCCAAATCCGCGGATTGCGGCATAAACCAGCCTGGGATTGCGAGCCTGCAATTCTTCGTAGGAGAGGCCCAGCCTTTCCATCACGCCAGAGCGAAAGTTCTCCACCACCACATCGGCGCCGTCGATCAGGCGCAGAACAATATCCCTCGCCGCCGACATTTTCAGGTCGAGCGCGAGACTGCGCTTGTTCCGGTTGACGCTCTGGAAATAGCCGCCGAACAACCGCACGCTGTCTTCCGGATGAAACGGCCCAAAGCGGCGGGTGCCATCCCCCGCCAACGGCTCGACCTTGATAACATCGGCGCCGTGGTCGGCCAGCATCTGGGTACAGAACGGACCGGCAAGCATTTGCGTGAAATCGATGACGCGGAGCCCCTCCAGGGCGCCGGTGCTTGGCGAAACCATCTCGGCCACGTCTATTTTCCCGGCCTACCAAGCAGGTGATCGGAAATGATCCGGAGCTGGATCTCCGAGGTGCCCTCGAAAATCTTGGTTAAACGGGCATCACGCCAGTACCGCTCCACGGCATGCAAGGTGGTGTAGCCAGCACCACCAAGAATCTGCAACGCCTCGCTGGTCACCCTTTCGGACATTTCGCTGGCGAACAGCTTTGCCATCGCCGCCTCCTTGTCGCAGCGTCGATGCTGGTCGATCTCGGTGCAGACGAAGTACATCAACTGCCGCGCCGCTTCGATCTGAGTCGCCATTTGCGCCAGCTTGAACCGTATCGCCTGGAACTCGCCGATCGGCTGGCCGAATTGCACACGCTCCTGCGCGTATTTCAGCGCGTCCTCGAGCCCGCCGCGCGCCAAGCCGATGGATCGCGCGGCAGTGTGTGCCCGCGCGGTCTCTAGTCCCGACGTTGTCAGGTAGAAGGCCTTGCCCTCCTCGCCCAGCAAGGCCGAGCCGGGCACTCGGCAGCCGTCAAATGCGAGTTCGAATGTCTTCCAGCCGTGATAGCCGATCTTGGGGATAACGTTGCCGTTGCAGCCCTCGGGCAGTTTGCCCCGCGGCTTCTCCACCATGAAAGCGCTTAGACCGAGATGGCGTCGCCTGGGATTGATCGTCGGGTCCGTGCGTGCAATGACAACGATGAAATCGGCGCCGTCGGCGAAGGTGCACCAATACTTGCTGCCGTTGATCTCCCAGTTGTCGCCGACGCGGCGGGCCCGGCACGAGACATTGGCGACATCCGAGCCCGCATTTGGCTCAGAAAGCGAGAAGGCGCCGAGATACTCGCCGCGCGCCATGCGTGGCAGATAGTCTTTCTTGCGTGCGGGGTCCAGCGCCTTCAACGTGCCGATGAGCCCATTTCCGCGCGCAATTAGGCTGGCGACGCTCATCCAGCCGCGCGCCAGTTCCTCTGCGATCAGGCAATACTCGAAGGCTCCAAGCCCAAGACCGCCGTACTCCTCCTCGATCAAGATGCCGAAATAGCCCATCTCGCCCATCTTGGCGATGAGGTCCTCCGGAATATCGCCGCGCACGGGGTCAAGCCGGTTGGCCACCGGCAACACCTCGTTCAGGGTGAACTCGCGCGCAGCCGCCTGAATCATGCGGCGTTCTTCGGTCATAAAGCTCATGTCGCGTCCTGGGTTCGATTGATGGCGTCAGTTTGCGCCGGGCAGGCTGGCACGGACCAGTTGTGAAACGTCATCCAGTTCGTCGAGATCGTCGATTAACTTTGCCAACCGCTCTGCGGCGGTTCGCCCGAGCACGGGATCGACCAGGCTGTGATACTTGCGCCGCAGTCGATGCCCCTGTTCGGCTATGTCGGCGGCGGGAATGCCCGAATCGCTCTTGGCTTCGATGACGCGGCCGTCCATGAGGGTAAGCGACACCTCGCCATAGGTAGACCGCCAGCCGGGCATAAGTTCAACCGTCACCAGGTCGCGCAACGCCGTCAACACCGGGTCATTGGCCACACTGTCAGAATAGGAACCGAACGAAGCCGTGTCGATGCCGCCAAGCGCCATGGCTGCGGTCAACCGTAGACTGAACTTCGCCTCCAGCCCAGTGCGCGGCTGGGCGATGTTGCAGACCCCGTCGCTGCCGGCGTCGGTTCGCAGACGGATCGACGCCATGCCGCCGACTTTCACCTCGGGTCGCCGGCGTAACGCGGCCGCTGCATCGATCGTGGCGTGCGTCAGATAGCAGGCGGCGTGGTACTTGAACAAGTTGGCGCGAATATGAAAGCCGTCAGCCGGGTCGGCCAAGGCCGCCGCCGGATTGAACGTCGTGGTCTGGGTGGCGGCAAAGCCTTGCGCGCATTCCAGCACGTCGGGCCTTGCGGTGAAGCCCCGGCGCGCCAGCAGCGCCGCCCGCAGCCCGTTGTTGGCCGCATTGCCAGCATGAAACGGCTTTGCCATCGTACCGAACATTGACTTCAGTCCGGCGGCCTGGGTACCGGCCAGGCCAAGCGCATATTCGGTTCGTTCCTGGTCGAGCTCCAGCAAGCGGGCGCAAGCCGCCGCCGCGCCAAAGCAGCCGACGGTAGACGTGGCGTGGAAACCTGCCCCGTAATGGCCGGGCGCCATTGCCAGGCCGATGCGACAAGCCGTTTCATAGCCGGCGATGAAGGCAGTGACCGTGTCGCGTCCGGACTTTCCCTCGCGCGCCGCCAGCGCCAACAGACCGGGGAACACCGCGACGGTGGGATGGCCCAGCACCGCCAAATTGACGTCGTCATAGTCCAGGGCGTGCGACGCCGCGCCGTTGATCAGGGCCGCCTGCCCCACGTTGACGCCACCCCGTCTTCCGACAAGCCCGGCTTCTGTGCGGCCGCCCTGCTCCTCCGCTTCGGCGACCAGGATATCCACCAGGGGCTCTGTCGCCCCGGCGATGGTGACCGCGAACCAGTCCAGAATACACTGGCGCGCCAGCTCACGCGCCCAGTCCGGCGTATCGTCGGCGCCGAGCTGGCGGGCGCGGGCGGCAAGAAGTGCGGTCAACGGCGGCATGGCGGCAGTCTGGTTCATGGCAACAGTCTCCGGCGAAGTCGCGGTTGCAAAAGGGCAATTAGCGCTTCCGATAGCGCTCGCGCAAGACGACCTTGTTGATCTTGCCACTGGGCAGACGAGGCAGTTCATCGACATACTCGATACTTTTTGGCTTCTTGTAACTCGCGATCAGGGTTCGGCAATGCTCGATCAACGCGGCTTCGTCGATCGTCGAGTTTCCGGCCCGAACGACTATTGCCTTGACCGCCTCGCCCCAGTGCGCATCGGCGACACCGATCACCGCCGCGTCAACCACGTCAGGATGGCTTGCCAACGCCTCCTCGACTTCCCGCGAGTAGATGTTCTCGCCGCCCGAGATGATCATGTCCTTCTTGCGGTCGACCAAGAACAGGAAGCCCTCGTCGTCGAGATAGCCGACATCGCCAGTGTGGTACCAGCCGTCCCGCAGCGCATTGATCGTCGCTGGCGCATTGTTCCAGTAGCTGCTCAGCATCGTGTCCGAGCGGAGCCAAACCTCGCCCGGTTCGCTCAACGCGCAATCGACGCCAGCATCGTCAACGATGCGGATTTCCACGCGCGGCGCCGCCTGGCCGACCGAACCAAGCCGCTTTATGTCGAGCGCCGTCCCATCTGGCCGGTGCTGGTGCTTGTGGAGGGTTGTGCCGGCCCCCTCGGTCATGCCGTAGAGCTGCAGGAACACCGGCCCGAGAATCGCGAGGCCTTTCCTCAGCAACGATACCGGCATCGGCGCGGCCGAATAGCAGAGCACGTCGAGGCTCTTCACATCGTACTTGCCGATGTCGGGTACATTGAGGAGCGCCTGCACCATCGTCGGCGCCATGTGCGTCAATGTCACGCGTTCGCGCTCTATCGTCTGCAGCACCTCGACCGGGTCGAAGGTGCGATGCAGGATGACCGCGCCGCCGCGCCAATGCTGCGCCAGTTGCAGGAACTTCGAGCCAACATGGAAAAGCGGCATCATCAACTGCATCCGACCGTCGACGGTGACGTTCATCTCCACGCCAAGCGTTTCGGCGACGCGGACGTCCTCGCGCTGGCCGCGGATGACGCCCTTGGGCCGCCCCGTCGTACCGCTAGTGTAGATCAGGTGGACATAGTCGTCCTCGGTGGCACGAATCGGCGGTCCGGTTGGCGCCCCCGAACCGAGTACATCCTCATACGAAAGAGCCCAGTCCGGACCCTTTCCTATGCAGACATACTGTTCGATGCTCGAAAGCTGGGGGCGCAACCCGCCGACGACCTCAGCATACTGGGCCTCGAACACCAGTATCTTGGGCGCGCTGTCCTTGATGATGTAGGCCATCTCCGGCGCCGCCAATCGAAAATTGACGGTAGCGACGATGTAGCCCGCGAGTTCGCCGGCGCCATAGACCTCAAGAAATTCGCTGCAGTTCATTGCCAGGCACGAAACGCGCTCCTGGCGGCGCAGGCCGAGGTCGAAAAACGCCGCTGCCAGGCGTCTCACCCGGTCGGCGAATTGCCGGTGGGTGTACCGACGCTCGCCGTAAACCAGCGCCTCGGCATTGGCGTGATTCACCGCATTTCGTTCGATCATGTCGCCGAGCGTCTTCATGCTGTTCTCCGTCGCGGCATGCAGTCTGACCGGCTAGCTGCGATGTCTGCAGTCAGCGCGGACGGCGCCGCCACAATGAACTGGCGGGTCGATGCTTCCGGAGGCAGCGACCCTCCAACCACCTCTGTCACTCACGCGGGAGCTTCAGCCGATTGCTGATATTGTTGCGCTGGATGGCCGACGACCCGCCGATGATGGGCATCAACAGGATGTCACGGACATAACGTTCCATGTCGAAGCCCCTTGCATAGCCATACGCCCCCATTACCTGCTGGCACGAAAGCACCACGTCGCGCCCGGTGTCGCAAACGAACAGCTTCGCCATCGACGTCTCGACCGCGCACGGCATGTCGTTGTCTGCGAGCCAGCATGCCTGATAGAGCGTGAGCCGCATGGCATGAAGCTTGGTCCTGGCTTCCGCCAGCATGTGCCGGATCGACTGGTGCGAGCTGATCCGCTTCCCGAATTGACGGCGCTCCTGCGCATATTCCCAGGCGTCGTCCACAGCCGCCGAAGCGATACCGAGCGCCATAGCCGCCACTTCGAGCTTCTCGATTTGCAGGGCCGGGCCGGCCAGCAGCGACCACCCCTTGTTCCAGCCGTCGTTGCCGCCGACGATATCCGAGTCCGGAATCTCCACGTCGTCGAAGCTTACGTCGTTGGTGTTGAGGCCTCGCGCGCCCATCGCCTCGATGTGCTGCAACCCGATCCCCGGCAAACTGGGATCGATCAGCAGGATCGACAGGTTGCCGTAACGGTCGGCAGGGTCGCCGCTGCGCACCAGGGTGTAGATATAGTCCGAGATATCCGATCCCGAGCACCAGCGCTTGTTGCCATTGACGATGACCTTGTCGCCACGGCGCTCCGCGCGGGTCGTCACGCTCGCCAGATCCGAGCCGACGTCGGGCTCCGACAAGCCGTAGGCGAACAAAAGCTTGCCGGCCGCCAGCCGGGGCAGCAGGCGGCGTTTTTGCTCATCGTTGCCGCTGGCCAGAATGTTCATGCTGCCATAGCAGGCGTTCATCAGGAACAATGTGGCGACCACCATCGAGCGCCGCGACAGTTCCTCGACCGCTATCATGGTGCCGAGAACGTCCCGGCCGGTGCCGCCATACTCCTCGGGCACCATCATCTGGCAGATGCCGAGTTCGGCGATCTTGTCCATCAATTGCCTGGGCACCCGGTCGGCCTTGTCCCACTCGGCCATCCGGTCGCGCGGCACCTCGCGGTCAACGAAGCGCCGCAGGCTTTCCCGCAGCATGACGATATGCTCGGGCTCCGCGAAGTTCATGGCGTCCCGCCGTTCAAAGCCCGGTAAACCTCGGTTTGCGTTTCTCGCGAAACGCCGCGATCGCCTCGCCATGGTCATCCGAAAGATTGGTGATGGTCTCGTAGGAAATGCAGGCGTCCATCATGCTGTGCGCCAGTTGGCGAAGTCCGATGTTGGTCGTCATCTTGGTGAACTTGATCGATTTCCAGGCGCCATTGGCCAGTTTGTCGGCCCAGGTGTTCACCTTTTCGTCGAGTTCGGCGGCGGGGACCGCGAAATTGATCAGGCCGATCTGCGCCGCCTCCCTGGCGCCGATCAGGTCGCCGCTGAACAGATACTGCTTGGCCCGGGCGTAGCCGATCAACTGCGGCCAGATGATGGCGCCGCCGTCGCCGGCGGCCAAGCCAACGCGAACATGCGGATCGCCAATGCGCGCCGTGTCGCTGGCTATGACGATGTCGCAAAACAGCGCGAGCGTGGCGCCCAGGCCCACGGCGTCGCCATTCATGCGACAGATCATCGGCTTCTCGCAATCGAGCAGGCCGAAGATGATCTTCTTGGCTTCGTGAATCGACCTCTCGAAAATCGCGGGATTGTCGCGTGAAAGCTGCATCCCCTCGATGTCGCCGCCGGCGCTGAACGCGCGGCCGGCCCCGGTAAGGACGCAAACGTAAGTCTCGTCGTCCATTCCAATGTCGTAGAACAGCCGCGACATCTCCTCGTGCATATCGACGGTAACGGCGTTCAGCGTGGCCGGACGGTTCATTGTCACGGTCAGCACTCTGCCGCGGCGCTCGAACAGGAAGTCCTTGTAGCCGGAATAATCGACTTTCATTCTGCCTCCCCGACGCCGCACCAAAAAGGGCGGGCTCCTCAGCACTATTATATTAGCTAACGGTAGTTAGAAAAATAAGCGGCGTCAACGGGCGCCAGGGTGGTCAACCGCCAACGACAAGGGCGTCGAGCGCAACCGCGCCGCGTCCTTTCGGCATCACCAGGAAGGGATTTACATCGACGCTGGCGATGCTGCCCGCATTGGCTGCGGCAAAGCGTGACAGCGCCGCGAGGGCCTCCGCCAGCGCATCTATGTCAGCGGCTCCCTGACCGCGAACACCGTCCAGCAAAGACGCGCCCTTGATCTCCCTAATCATTCGCCTGGCCTCCTCAACACCGAAGGGAGCCATGCGAAACGTCACGTCCTTCATGACCTCGACGAAGATGCCGCCAATACCGAACATGACGACTGCTCCGAACACCGGATCGCGGTGAACTCCGAGAATGGTCTCCACGCCGCCGCTCAGCATCGGCGAGACCAACACGCCATCCAGCCGTGCGTCAGGCCTGGCGGCCCGGGCACGTTCGATCAGCAATGCGACGCCAGCGCGCACTGCTGCGGCGTTGGTAACGGCGAGCAATACCCCGCCGATTTCGGTCTTGTGCGGAATGTCGATGGAAGCAATTTTCAGCACCACCGGGTAGCCGATTTGATCGGCTGCATCGGCCGCGTCGTCGGGGGTTCGGGCCAAATGCTCGATGGCGACCGGAATTCCGGCCTTGGCCAGCAGCGCCTTTGAGGCATGCTCACCCATGGGGCCCTCCGGTATTGCGGTGTCTGACGCCGGCGGGGCGTCAACCGCCTCAGCGGCGGCGGCGAAGCTCCGGCCGATCCCGGTTATGGCGGCAAGCGCCGTGATCGCATGATTGTTGTCCTCGAACACCAAGAACCCGGCGGCCTCGTAACCGGCGACGATCTCGCGGCTGGCAGCCATGGTCAGCACAAAAAGCCGGTCGGCGTAGCCCCGACTGCCGTCATGGAGCGCCTTTCGCAGAGGGTCGGACAAGGTGCGCGTTGAGGGCACCGAGCTGAAAATGCCGATTATGGCGTCGTAGCCGCCGCGCTCAAGCATCATTTGCATGTTCGCCGACAGCAGCTGCATGTCGTTCAACGCCTGCGCCGTCACGTCAACCGGATTGCGCGGCGTGGCAAAGGGCAACAGCGCCTGCAGCTCGGCCTGGGCATCGAGGGGCATTGGCGCAACGTCGAGACCCGCCTCGTCCGCAGCATCGGCCATCTGCACACCCATGCCGCCAGACAAGGTTATGATGCCGAGTTTGTTGCCGGCGGGATAGATGCCTCGGGAGCAGGCATAGGCGACGTCAAGCTGTTCGGCCGTGGTGCGGGCGCGATGCACGCCAAACTGGCGAAAGACCGCGTCGTAGATTGCGTCGGCGCCGGCCAGCGCGGCGGTATGCGACGCGGCGGCTTCGGCGCCAATCGCCGAACGCCCGACCTTCATGAACACGATGGCCTTGCGGTGGCGCCGCGCGTAGCCCAGCGCCGCCACGAAAGTATCCTGGTCCCGAATGCCCTCGGCATAGGCCATGACCACCGATACGTCCGGCCGCCGCACCAGCCACAACAGGCTCTCGGCAACATCGACGTCGACCTCGTTGCCGGTCGTGATCCAGTACTTGACGCCCATGCCTCGCTCGCGCGCCAGATAGGCAATGTGCGAACCGTAAGCGCCGCTCTGACTGACGACGGCGATATTGCCGGGCTTTGGAAATGCCCGGTCCATCGACTGAGTGAAAGTACCGAAATAGCCAAGTTCTGCATTGAAGGCGCCGAGACAGTTTGGCCCAAGAACCCGCATCCCGGTCGAAGCAGCAATGGCAGCGATCTCCTCCTGCAATGCCGCGCCAATTGTTCCGGTCTCGGCAAAGCCTGCTGAAAAGACAATGGCGGCCTTCGCGCCGCGCGCGGCGGCGTCGCCCAAGGCACCGACGGTAAGATTCGCAGGCAGTGCCACCAATACCAGTTCGGGCGCCTCCGGCAAGTCCGCGAGAGTTTTGTAGGCGCGCATCCCCTGAACCAGTTCGCGATTGGGATTTACTGGGTAGATGCGGCCCTTGAAGCCGGCTTCCCGCAGATAGCGCAGCGGCCTGCCGCCGATCCGCGTGGGATCGTCCGAAGCGCCAAGCAGGGCGATGGAGGCCGGTTCCAGCAGCGGCGTGATGTCGCGACGGGTCCGAGTCATAGATTGGCCTCTCCGCCAAGTAATTGCAGCGCAATGGTTCGGCGCTGGATCTCGCTGGTGCCGTCGGGAATGCGCATTGACCGGGCGAAACGATAGGCCGCTTCCAGCCGGAGTTCATTGGTCAGACCCATGGCGCCATGCACCTGGATGCAGCGGTCAAGCACCCGGTTGGCCATCTCGGTGCAGAACAGCTTGGCCATGGAAACCTCTTTCAGGGCCGCGTCGCCCAGTTCCAACTTCCGGGCACAGTTGAACAGCATGGACTTCGCGGCATAGATCTCCGTCGCGCTGTCGGCCAGAAGGAACTGGATCGCCTGGTAGTCGCCGATAGGGTGCCCGAAAGTTCGTCTTACCTTGGCATAGTCGATGGCTTGCCTCAGGCCCCAGCGCGCCATGCCGGTTATCCCGGCGGCCAAGCCCAGCCGGCCGGTGTTCACGCCGCCCATTGCCGCCTTCAGGCCCTGGTTGACCTCGCCCAACCGGAACCGATCCGGAACCCGGACCGACTCCATGGTCAGTATCCCGATTTCAGAACCGAGATGGCCGAGATAAGGAATTGTGGCGGGGGCCGCAAATCCAGGCGACTTGGCGTCAACGAAAAAGCCTGTAATCCCGCCCTTGCGGCGGGCGGCGAGGTCGGCATCGGTAACCGCGAAGATCATGGCGTAGTCGGCGTAAGGACCGTTGGTGATCCACTGCTTGGTACCGGTCAACAGCCAGTCGCCACCGTCCCGCACCGCGCGGCTGCGCATTGCGTAAACGTCCGAACCGGCATCGGATTCGCTCAGCCCGAAGCACATGGTCTTTTCGCCTGCGGCAAGTTCGGCCAATACCGGCGCCCTGACTGCGGGGTCGAGGTGCCGCAGGACTGGCGACAGGCCATTGGTGAAAGGCGATGGCAGAACCACGGTCTGAATCAGCGGTCGGGCAGGCCCGCAAACCGCGCTCAGCAACTCGTTGATATAGACGGCTGCCCCAGGCCCGTAGCCCATGCCGCCGAGTTCTTCGGGGCCAAACATGTTGTAATACCCGGCGGCGGCCGATTTACGTCGCACGACGCGCCGCAACTCGAGCACTGGCGGCGAAAAGCGACCAGCCTCATCGTAAAGGTGACGTTCGTTTTCCAGCAGCGACTTGTTCGCCCGCTCCAGCGGTTCGACCTCTTGAGCGACAAACCGTAGCAAGCCGTCGCCAATCGCGACGATCTCACTGGAAATGGCGACATCCATGCGATGTCCTGCCGCTCAGCCTGCCTCGCGGACGAGGCGGAATTTGGGCAGGCTTACTTCCGGCGTGACGTCGTCAAACGTGATTTCGACAGCGTCCCCGATTCGCACGCTGTCGGGACTGGCGGTCATCACATTGCTCATCATCCTGGGCCCTTCGGCCAGATCGACCAAGGCAATGACATAGGGCACATCGGGCAGAAAGGCGGGGCCCGCCGGCTTCCGGGCCACGGTATAGCTGTAGACCGTCCCCTTGCCGCTGATCTGGGTCCATTCCAGCCTGTCAGAGAAGCAATGCGGACAAAGCGCACGCGGATAGAAATGATGTTTGCCGCAATCCTGGCATTGCGGAATGGTCAGCCGGTGGGCCTTCGCCTCGCGCCAGAAGAACTCGGTGCCCGGATCGACAATCGGGAGCGGCTTTTCGTACATGCTCAACTCCTCGCCAGAATGCAGGTTGCGCCGCTCGACAAGGTGCCGCCCGTGCCGTGCACCAGGGCCAATTCACAATCGGGCACCTGGCGCGGTCCGCATTCGCCGCGCAATTGCCGCACTGCTTCGATGAGCAGGAAAATCCCGTACATCCCTGGATGTCCGTAGGACAGGCCACCCCCGTTGGTGTTCAACGGAAACTCGCCGCCCGGCGCGGTACGCTGGCCCGAGACGAAACGGCCGCCCTCTCCAGGCTTGCAAAATCCGAGCGCCTCCAACGTCATCAGCACGGTTATCGTGAAGGAATCGTAGACTTCGACCACGTCGAAGTCTTCGTGCTTGACGCCGGCCATCTGAAGCGCCGTTCCACCGCTCATCTCGGCTGAGGTCAGGCGCGCAAGGTCGGGCATTGCCCCGATGCTCCAATGACTGTGCGCCTCGCCATAGCCACGCACATGGACGGGATTTTTGACGCCGTGGGCGCGGGCATTCTCAGCCGAGGTCATAACCACCGCGCCACCGCCATCTGTCACCAGGCAGCAATCCAGCAGATGCAGCGGATCGGCCACCATGGCGCTGTTCAGGACATCGTCGATGCTCATCGGCCCGCGCATCGTAGCGGCAGGATTGAGAGCGGCCCATTTCCGCGTCGCCACGGCGATCTCTGCCAGTTGCGCGCTGGTCGTGCCGAATTCGTGCATGTGGCGCATTGCCGCCATGGCGTAGCCGCCCACCGGCTGGGGAATGCCCCAGGTGTTCTCGAACTGCATCGTCAATACAGGAGGCCGGCCGCCCAGCGATCGGCTGCGTTCACTTTTTTGCGTGCTGCCATAGGTGATGAGCGCGACGTCGCAATAGCCCTTTTCTATGGCCATGCTGGCATGGGCGACGTGGGCCTCGAAGGCGGAGCCGCCAATATTGGTGGTGTCGGCATAGCGCGGCCTGATGCCGAGATATTCACCGAAGGTGACCGACGGCAACAGTCCCGGCCCTGGCACGCCCCACATGCCCGCGATCAGCAGACCATCGACATCGCGGGGCGTCATACCGGCTTCGGCGAGCGCCGCCTTGGCCGCCCACGCCTGCATCTGCAAAACCGAGCCGCCGCCTTTCAGCATGCCCTTCTCGAGGGGCGCATCGGCCACGCCGACGATCACGGGTTCACGCATCTTTGCCATCCAGTATTCCCGTCATGCCTGATTGCCGAGCCGGCGCCACGCCGTGCCGGCCAGTACGGTCCGCCCGCTGGCAGCGCAGGTTACGTCGCACGCCGCATAGAGCGCGCCACCGCGACTCTCGATTTCACGCACCATCCCCGATGTCACGACTTCCTCCCCCGGGCGGACGGGGCCGATGAAGGCGATGTCAAGCTCCCCGCCGCAGGACCAGCCGGACCAGTCCCACTCGGCCATCATCTGCGCCAGGAAGGCCAGGGTCATCATGCCGTGTGCAATGGTGCCGCCAAACGGGGTCGTCTTGCCGAACTCCGGATCGATATGCAGCGGATTGTCGTCGCCCGATGCTTCGGCGTAGCGATTGATCATGGCCTGCGTGACAACATGCCGAACCACCGGTAGTGACTGGCCGACAGCGACGTCCTGCTTGCTGCCAGCGTTCAAGTCTCGAAACCCCAAATACTGGTGATTACGCCTGTGCAAACCAACGCTCCGACAGCATCACGTGTTTCGGTGGAGGCGACCACGTAGTTTCGGCCTTTTTTCTCGAACTTCTCGACTACGCGCCCTTGGCTGAACAAGACGTCTCCAACCTCAGGAGCGCGAAAGAAAGTAAACTTCTGCTTTGCGTGAACCCCACCGGGCGGCCCCCCCCGTGCGCGCATCACGTCCATGATGTAGGCGGCCGCGAGCGTGGGCGGCGCCGGCCGCCGGCCGCCAGACCCAAGTGGCCCGTGCCGTCTGGACGGTTCGCCGGTCGCCGCACAAAAGGCGTCCACCACGGCGTCGGTCACCGCGAAGGCCGAGGGCGACGGAGGAAAGAGGTCACCTATCGCCACATCGCTGTAACGCCGATAGGTAGGCATCGCCGTCTCCTGGCCTAGACTGGCATCCAGCTAAAAACGTCGCGCGACATTTCCAGCGGAATGAACGAAGGCCGCAACGTCGGCAGCATGTGAGACGCCAACGTCTCCGGCGTCCAACCTTCCGAACGGTGCACCGAGCGAAGCGGTCGCGGCTGACTCATCAGAAATATCTCGTTGCCACGCACGGCGAAAATCTGCCCATTGACCTCCTTGGCCTCCTCGCTGGCCAGGAACACGGCCACCGGGGCGATCTTGTCGGGCGTCAGCGACTTTAACCCCTGCAGGCGCTTCTCCTGACCAGGGGCATTGGGAATTGAACCGACCATGCGGCTCCAGGCGAAAGGCGAAATGCAGTTGGAACGCACGTTGAAGCGTTGCATGTCCAGCGCCAGGGATTTCGACAGGCCGATGATGCCCATCTTGGCGGCAGAGTAGTTCGCCTGGCCAGGATTGCCCACCAAACCCGAGGTGGAGGTCATGTGGATGAAGCAGCCGACTTGCCGGGCGCGGAAGTGCTCGGCGGCGGCGCGACTGACATTGAAGCTGCCATAGAGATGGACCTTGATCACGGAATCCCACTCCTCGAACGTCATCTTGTGGAAAATGACGTCGCGGAGTATCCCGGCATTGTTCACGACGATATCCAGGTGGCCGAACTCGCGGATTGCGTCATCGACAATGCTCTTGGCGGCGCCTGGGTCGGAAACACTCCCGAAATTTGCGATCGCCTTTCCACCCTCGTTCAGTATCTGTCTAACCACTTCCTGTGCCGGCGCATCGTCGGCGTCGCGACCATCGACCGAAACGCCAACATCGTTGACCACTATGCTGGCGCCATGCTTCGCCATCATTAGCGCCATCTCGCGGCCAATACCGCGCCCTGCCCCAGTGACGATAGCAACTTTGCTGTCGAGCATTTTTGGTTCGGCCATTGCTGATCCCTCCAGCGCGTCATTTATATTGCCAGTTTTCCGGACACCTAGCAGATTAACCTTTCGAACGGTAGTTCGTTTTTATACCATGTAGCGGCCGCCATCCACGACCAGGGTTTGTCCCGTGATGTAGGCGGCGTCGTCGCTGGCGAGGAACGCTAT
>Ga0163144_10006586_pt1 | contig 25596 bp, 32 predicted proteins | sample OliLak19BULKMAT1_FD_123175 | JGI IMG/M metagenome (GOLD analysis project Ga0163144, IMG submission 123175) | Freshwater microbial mat bacterial communities from Lake Vanda, McMurdo Dry Valleys, Antarctica - Oligotrophic Lake LV.19.BULKMAT1 | ecosystem: Environmental > Aquatic > Freshwater >... | reverse complement strand
GGGTGAAGATGGACTTCGTGGTGATGGGATTGCCCTCCCTGACCCTCCCCCGCGCTGCGCGCAAGGGAGGGGATCTGCGAAAAAATTGCTGCACCTGTCGGCTCAGCGCCCGATTCCCGTCCGTATCGGCCCGCTATTCGACCGTGATGTTGCGCTCGCGCACGAGTTTGCCCATGCGTTCAACCTCGCGGCGGATGAAGCGGTCGAACTCCTCGGGCGAACTTGCCACGACCTCCAGGCCCAGATCGGTGAGCTTGCGCTCGAGTTCCGGGCCGCGCATGGCCTTCGCCATTTCCTGCTGCCAGCGCCTGACGAGCGCCGGCGGCATGCCCGCCGGGGCGAATATCCCGTACCAACTGCTGAAATCCAGGCTGGGGTAGCCCTGCTCCGCGAAGGTTTGCACATCCGGCAGCGCGACATTGCGCTTTGCCCCGCTCACGCCCAGCGCTTTCACCCGCCCGTTTCTGACGATAGGTGCAGCGAACGACGCGCCGCCGAACATGAGCTTCGTCTCACCACCGATCAATGCGATCTGCGCCAGCCCGCCGCCCTTGTAGGGGATGTGCCGGATATCGATCCCCGTCGCCTGCCTGAACATTTCCGCCGCGATCTGGCTCTGGCTGCCCGCGCCGGACGAGGCATAGTTGAGTTCGCCCGGCCTGGCCTTGGCGTACGTCACGAACTGTTTCACGTCGGCCGACGGCACGCTTGGATGCACGATCAGGAACATCGGCGTGGTCGCGACCAGGGTGACCGCGGTGAAGTCCTTCAGGGTGTCATACGGCAGTTGCTTGTGTACGCCCGGATTGACGGCATGCAGGTTGAAAACCATCATCAGCGTGTAACCGTCCGGCAGCGCGCGTGCAACCATCGAGGTGCCGATGATGCCGCCGGCGCCGCCGCGGTTGTCGATGACGATCTGCTGGCCGAGCGACTCGGACACGCTCGGCAGGATCAGACGGGCAATCCCGTCGACCGAGCCGCCCGGCGGGTAGGGGACCACCATGCGTACCGGACGTTTGGGGTAACCGTCCTGCGCGATCAAGGGCGTAGGTAACGCGCCCGCGAGGGCCGCACAGGCGAGCAGGGTCGTGGTGATTCTCATGGCGCAGTATGCGGGATTAGCGCTCGCAATTGGTTCCGGCTTTCTCTGGAGTGACGTTTTTTCCCACTCCGCCTTGATGTTCGCCGCCTTCACCACCTTCCCCCACTTCTCCGCGTACGCCTTCATCAGTGCGCCGAACTTCTTCTCCGCGCTTTTTTTCCGTCAGCCGGCCCGATGCCGGCGGCGAAAGCGTAGCCCGAAGAACGATTCGGGCGCGAGCGGAGAGCATGCCTTCGTCCGCGAATGGCGTCCTCTGACGTAGTGGTCGTCGGCGCTTTCCCACAAGCGCATCAGCAGACGGTGCGCAGACCGGATCCATGGTGCAGCACACAGTCAGCGCGTTTCCCTTCTCTGTGGAAGAAGCGCCAGTGGATACCGTCGCCAGCATCAATGCATGCCAATACCTGCGCGCCGAGCACCGGGACATCGAGTCGCTGTGCGCCCGCCTGGCGGTTGCAGCCGTGGGCGCGCGCGGGGCTGTTGCCAGCAGCCTACGCCGCGCACTGGAGATCCATTGCCAGCTCGAGTACGACATCTTCTATCCGTCCTTGCGCGGCATGCCCGGACTGGATGACCTCCTCGATCGCGCGTGCGACGAGCACGCGGAGGCCGATGCCGCCGTGCAGCAACTCGAGGCCATGCCCCCGCACGATCCCGACTTCCCGCATTGCGCACGGCTACTGACGGAAAACCTGCGGCAGCATTTCCACGACGAAGAGGAAACGCTGTTTACCGGTGCGCGCCGCGCTGGCGTGGACCTTGCCGGCGTCGGCGAAGAACTGGCCCGGCGCAAGGCCGAACTCGTCGGTCAACCCGGGGGGCTGGAGCTGGCGCCGGCCGGCTAATTGCGCATGCAGAGCCTCATACAGCGTGGCGCGGGATGGGGGCTGGTGATGGCAGTCACGGCCGCTTTGTGGGCAGCTCCGGCACACCCGGCGCAAACGCCGGCGCCTGCGGAGCTGCGAGTGAAGTTCGAGCAACTGGAGGCGGCCCACAGCCCCGATACGCTCAAGGCCGGTCTGCATATCATCTCGGTTGAGCGGCCGGACATGCTGCAAGGGGATGTGTACGCGCTGCTGGATCATCCCTACGCGAAGGTCAGCGCCGAACTCACCCGACCAGAAGCGTGGTGCGACATTATGCTGCTCCACGTCAACATCAAGGCTTGCGCGGTGATCCCGGGGGGAGACGGCACGCGCCTCTCCGTCAACATCGGGATGAAGGAGGAGCAGACGCTGGACAACACCCAGCGCGCAGTCTTCGACTATCGCAACGCCACCGTGCGGGCCGATCTGGCGGTGATACGGCTCCAGGCGGACGAGGGGCCTATGGGCACGCGCGATTACCGCATCGCGCTGGCCATTACGCCGGTGGGTACCCGCGCCACATTGATGCATATGCGCTATACCTACGCCTATGGCTTCGCCGGCAAGCTGGCGATGAAAACCTACCTCGCCACAGCGGGGGCCAACAAGGTCGGCTTCACGACCGAGAGCGATGCCAGCGGCACTCCGAGCTACGTACGCGGCGTACGGGGCGCCGTCGAACGCAACACGATGCGCTATTTTCTGGCAGTGGAGGCTTACCTTGCAGCGCTGCAGACGCCGGCCGACGCGCGCCTGGAACAGCGATTGAACCTCTGGTTCGATGGCACCGAGCGCTACAGCCGCCAGCTGCGGGAATTGAACCGCGACGTTTACCTCAAGGCCAAACGCAGCGAATATCGCCGCACGCCGTAGGCAGCGGCGCTGTAACCGCTCCGCCAGCGCCCTCGCGCTCCATCAGTGCGCTGGCCGCTTGCCTTCCACCGGCGTTTCCGTGTGCATGGGGCATGGCCAGGGGTCACCTTTGTGGATCCAGGTCAAAGTGTCGTGCATTTCCTGCACCACGCTCTTGTCGCTCCCCCGCGACTGGGAGCCCACAAGGTAAGAGCGCTATCCTCGATCAAGCTTCCCAGGGGTTGACCACTTAGACGCGGCAATCCGAAAAGTCGGCTACGTTGCGGGTCGCGATGACCGCACCCGCCGAACGGGCGATGGCGGCGATCCGGGCATCGAAGTTGGCAATCGGCCACCCGGCACGGCGGCGGTCGGCGGCGATCTGGGCGCAGGGCAACGCTGCGTCGCTGCCGAAGCCAAGGATACGGCCCTCGAACTCCTCCGCGAACATCGCTTGCGCCGCGGCTTCAATGCCACTGCGGCGCTTCCCGGAAGGCAATAGCAGGATTCCGTGAAGAATCTCGGCCTGAGGAATGCTGGTCGTATAGAGGCTCGATGCCGGATGCGTCGCTACCCAGCCAATGACGTTTTCCGCTGGCGCCGCCTTCATCAACCCCGAAACGACGTTGGTGTCGAGCGGGATCAGTTGTCGGGCATGGGCGGCTTACGCATTGCCGCGCGCGCGGGCAATTCAATGTCGCAACCGCCGAAGGGCTCGAAGCGCCGTCGAATTGCGTTCGCCAGATCGCGCCGCGTAACCGTGTTGGCCGGTAGAGCCTCACGGAGGATGTTGCGCGCCTCTTCTACAATCGACCGCTTGTGGCGTGCCGCCCTCACCCGCAACTGCGCCTTGGTTTGCTCGTCAAGATTCCGGATGGTGAGGCTCGCCATGGCTTGTCCTGTGTGCAATCAATGATTGCATCGGAGGCAGTGAAAGCATTGTGGTCAATGTTGAAGCGCCATCCGATCTTCCGGCAACGAGGGGAGAAGCCCCCCGCCGGAAAGACGGGAATGCTTCAGTCCGCCTTGATGTTGGCGGCCTTCACGACCTTCCCCCACTTCTCGGCGTCCGCCTTCATCACCGCCCCGAACTTCTCCGGCGTGCCGGGCGTGATGTCCGCTCACCCAGCAACGCACTGATACGCCAACATCCGGGTTACATCACCGCTGGACAGCTATACTCCCTGGGAGTATAGTCCCGTCATGTTTACGGTCGTTGAGACCCCCTTGTTCCAGAAGCAATGGCCGCATTACTGGAGCGAAGAGGAACGAGGCGAGTTCGCGGCGCACATTGCCGGGTTTCCCGATGCCGGGGACGTGGTGCCCAATTCCGGCGGAATACGCAAGGTGCGCTGACGGCGGGCGGGCACAGGAAAATCTGCTGGCGTTCGCGTCATCTATTTCACCCGCACGGCCGAGGAAGAGATCGTTCTGCTGCTGATCTACGCCAAATCCAGAACGGACAACATCACCGGCCCCAAACTCAAGGAGATCCGTCGTGCCCTCGAAGACTAAACCACTCACCGGCGCAAAACTCCGCGCTTACGAAGACAGGCGCGACCTTGCCGCCGAGCTGCTGGAATCCGTGCAGCAGATGAAAGCCGGAAAGACGCAGGTGGTTCTGTCCCCGGCCATTGAGGCGCGCGAGCGTACTGGATTGTCGCAATCGCAGTTCGCCCGGCTACTGGGCGTGTCCGTGCGCACCCTTCAGGGTTGGGAACAGGGCCGCAAGCAGCCGAGCGGCGCCGCACGCACGCTGCTGACGATCGCGCAGACGAATCCCAAGGCATTGCTGGCGGTCGCCGGCAAATAGCTTGGAGAACCCCGAATAACTCCGTCACGCCAGCTAAAGCTGGTGTCCATTTCGGCCTGTCGAGTGCCCCCGCCCTACCCTCCCCCGTTGGCGGTGGAGGGGGATACCAGCGTTCGCTGGAATGACGAGCTTTCAGTCCGCCTTGATGCTGGCGGCCTTCACGACCTTGCCCCATTTCTCCGCGTCCGCCTTCATCACCGCCCCGAACTTCTCCGGCGTGCTGGGCGTGATGTCCGCCCCCAGCCCGGTGAAGCGCTCCTTCACGTCCAGCAGCGCCAGCACCTTCGCCAGATCGGCATTGACCTTGTCCACCTGCGCGCGCGGCAGCTTGAGCGGCGCCAGGAAGCCGTACCAGTTGTTGAACTCGTAGCCGGGGATGGATTCGCCGACGGTCGGCACGTCGGGCAGCGCGCTGACGCGCTTGCTGTCGGTCACCGCCAGGATTTTCAGCTTGCCGGCCTTGATGTGCGACATGGTGACGGGCGCGCCGGTGAACAGCATGGCGACGTGGCCACCCAGCAGGTCCGCCACCGCAGGGGCGCCGCCCTTGTAGGGCACGTGCACGATGTCGATCTTCGTCATGAGCTTCAGCAGCTCCGCGCACAATTGGTTGAAGCTGCCGACGCCGCCGGAGGCGTAGTCGAGCTGGCCCGGCCGCGCCTTGGCCAGCGCGACGAGGTCCTTCACATTCTTTACGGGCAGGTTCGGGTGTACGACCAGCACCGTGCCGACGTTGGCCACCAGCGAAATCGGCGCGAGATCCGTCACCGGGTCGAAGGTCATGCCGGTGTACATGAACTGGTTGGTCGCGTGCGTGCCCATGTTGCCGAACAGCAGCGTGTAGCCGTCGGCAGGCGCCCGCACCACCACTTCCGTGCCGATGTTGCCGGCCGCCCCGCCCCGGTTCTCGATCACCACCGGCTGGCCCCAGGACTCGGAGAGCTTCTGGCCGATCACGCGGCCGAGGATGTCCGTGGTGCCACCCGCGGGCCACGGCACGATCAGGCGCACCGGTTTGGACGGATAGGGCGCGGTCTGCGCCAGCGCGGCCGGGCTGGCGGCGAGGAGAAGCATCAGGGGAAACCAGGCACGTTCGCGCATCGCGTACTCCTTAGGAAAATGCTTAGGGAAATGGGTGGTCAGGCGGGCCGCACATCGAACATGCAATGGTCGTGCCCACTCTCGCCCGCGCACTGCGATTCGTCGGCGGTGAGCGCCCGCCGGATGCCGAGGCGGCTGGCCACGTACTCCAGCGCGCCCGGGAACCAACCCCGGAACATGGCGCACCGCTTGCGGCCGGACCCGGCGCCCTCCGGCGCGGCCTTGACGAAGGCCGAGTGGTCGATCCGGATCTGCGCCGTGCCCGCCGCGGCGTCCACGGACCGCACGGTGAACTTGCCCCAGCCGCGCTGGGACACACGCTGCATGTAGTGGTGGAACACCGCCACGTCCGTGAAGCCGTGCGTGGCCGCCTCGCGCTCGCACCAGATCAGCGCGGATTTGTGCCCGGCCTTGAACAACAGGTCGGCGTAGCGTTCGGCGCCCACCTCGGCCTCGATGGCGAGGTGGTTGTTCATGAAGAAGTGGCGCGGCATGAGGATCATGGGCATGCCGTCCACCGTCCACTCGCCGGTATCCGCGTCCACTTCAATCGGCACTTGAGGTTGCATTCGATACCCTTCAGTCCAGCCGCGCGCCGGCCCGCCGCACGACTTCACCCCAGCGCGCCTGCTCCTTTGCCCAGTAGGTCGCGAAGGCGTCCGCGTCCATCAGCGCGATTTCCAGCCCGAGGCCGCGAATGCGCTCGGCCACCGCCGGGTCGCGCACGATCCTGGTGACGTCGCCCGCCAGGCGCGCGGTGATGTCGTTGGGCAGCGCCGCCGGACCCGCGAGCCCGATCCACGACACCAGCTCGAAGCCCTTCAGCCCCGCTTCGTCGAGAGTGGGAATGTCCGGCGCCTGGGCGAGCCGCTGCGACGTGGTGACGCCCAGCGCGCGCAGCCGCCCCGCCTGGATCTGCGGCAGCGCGGCCGAGGCGACGATGATCATCACCGGCACCTGGCCGCCGATCACGTCCGACTGCGCCTGCGCCGCGCCCTTATACGGGATGTGGACGAGGTTGAGGCCGGCCATCGTCTTCATCATTTCGGTCGCCAGATGCGCCGGGCTGCCGTTGCTGGGCGAGGCGTAGTTCAGCTCACCGGGATGCGCCTTGGCGAAAGCGATGAAGCCCTTGAGGTCCTTCACCGGCACCGACGGGTGCACCGTCAGGATGAAGGGCGCGAAGGCGATCCGCACGATGGGCCGGAAGTCCTTCAGCGTGTCGTAGGGCAGCTTCGAATACAGGCTGGCGTTCACCACGTGGTTCGCCGCCAGCATGATCAGCGTGTAGCCGTCGGGCGCGGCCTTGGCCACCGCCGCGGTGGCCGGGATACCGTTCGCGCCCGGCTGGTTGTCCACGATGACCTGCTGGCCGACCGTGTCCGAGAGGGCTTGGGCGATGAGGCGCGCGAGCGCGTCGGTGGCGCTGCCGGTGGAATACGGGACGATCAGCCGGATCGGCTTGGACGGAAACGGCTGCGCGCTGGCCGCGAAGGCCGCCAGCAACAGCACTGCGCCGGTGAGTATGCTTGAGACCTGCCGCATGTCGCCTCCCTTCAGTCGGTGGGAATCACCGGGTCGCCCGCTGGATGATAGCCGGTAACGGCCGCGCGCCGCTTCAGGACGCGGGCGCGAACTCGCGCGCCGCCTCGCCCAGAAACGTCCATACGTACGGCGCGAACGAACGCGCGCATTCGAGCCGCCACACGCCGTCGAACCGCCACAGCACGATCTCGGCCTTGCCGAGCAGGGTGCGCGTGGCCTGGCCGACGCCGAACACCGCCGGGTGCAGGTCCAGCGGGCAGCCCGCCGCCAGCACATCGGCCGCGCGCACGCCCTCGATCGTGAGCGCGGCGTAGCGGTGGCTGACGTCCACCAGGGCATGCGGCGTGGCCGCCAGATCGGACGCGATCGCAGCTTCCATGCCGCCGGCTCTTTCCAGCGGCGCGCACAACAGCCATTCGTCCGGACCCAGCCGCGCCGCCAGGCGGTCGCCCGCGGCGGTGCAGCGGTTGATCGCCATGCCCAGCGCGAAGCCGGCGGCGGCGCCGCCCACCGGCGGCACGCGCAGGGACCAGCGCGCGCAGCCGGGCAGCGGCGTGATCGCAACGCCTTCGCCCCGCCACGGCGTCAGCACGGGCCAGGCTTCGGTCAGCGCCAGTGTCGTGGTCTCAGCCATGCACGCGCTTCCCTTCGGGGTCGAAGAACACCGGCGCCACGACCTTCACCGGCGTGAAGCCCGTCGGCGTGGTCGCGTGCAGGGTTGCGCCCAGGCGCGCGCGGCCGTCCTTGGCGAGCGCCAGGGCGATGGAACGGCCACAGGTCGCGCTGGCGTAGCTGGACGTGACGTGGCCCAGCATCGTCATCGGTACCGGCTGGTTGGGATCGGCGACGAGCTGCGCGCCCTCCTCCAGCACCAGCGCCGGATCTTCGGTCAGCAGTCCCACCAGTTGTTTGCGGCCCGCGGCCAGAAGGTCCGGCCGTCCGAGCGAACGTTTGCCGACGAAATCGCGCTTGCCCTTGCCGATCATGCCGGTGAGCCCCACGTCGTCCGGCGCCACCGTGCCGTCAGTCTCCTGGCCGACGATGATGTAGCCGCGCTCGGCGCGCAGCACGTGCATGGCGTCGGTGCCATAGGGAATGAGGCCCAAGGCTGCGCCGCGCCCGACGAGCAGCGCCCATAGCGCAGCACCGTAGCCCCAGGGCACGTTGATCTCGTAGCCGGCTTCACCCGTGAAGGACACACGGAACAGGCGGCACGGAATGTCCGCCACACGGCCCGTGCTAACCGACATGTGCGGCATGGCGGCGTCCGCGAGATCGATGCCTCCGATCAGCGGCGCAACCAGTGCGCGCGCGTGCGGCCCCTGCACCGCCATGACCGCATAGTGCTCGGTGACGGAAGTGAGCCGCACCTGCAAGTCCGGCCATTCTGTCTGCAGGTAGTCCTCCATCTGCATGAGGACGCGCGGCGCGCCGCCGGTGGTGGTGGTGACGTGAAAGCGGTCCTCCGCAAGGCAGGCGACGATGCCGTCGTCCATGACGTAGCCGTCTTCGCGCAGCATCAGGCCGTAGCGGCAGCGGCCGACGGCGAGCTTGTCGAAGCTGTTGATGTACATCCGGTTCAGGAACTCGCGCGCGTCCGTGCCGACGACTTCGATCTTGCCGAGCGTGGAGGCGTCGAACACCCCGCCGGCGGCGCGCGCCGCCAGGCATTCGCGGTGGACCGCCGCGTGCAGGCTTTCGCCCGGCTGCGGAAACGCCAGCACGCGCTTCCACTGGCCCACGTCCTCGAACGGCGCCCCGCGCGCCGCGGCCCACTCATGCGAAGGCGTTTTGCGCACCGGATCGAACAGCGCGCCGCGATGCGCGCCGATCAGCGCACCAAAGGACACCGGCGTGTACGGCATGCGGAAGGTCGTGGTGCCGACGGCGGGCACCGGGCGGCCGAGCTGCGTGGCGATGAGCCCCAGCGCGTTCATGTTGGAGGTCTTGCCCTGGTCGGTGGCCATGCCCGTCGTGGTGTAGCGTTTGACGTGCTCGACCGATTCGAAGCCTTCGCGCAGTGCCAGACCGATGTCCCTGGCGGTCACGTCGTTCTGGAAGTCGACGAAGGCGCGCACGCGCGCGGGATCACGGTCGGTGGGCAGGACGCGCACCGGCACGAAGCTCGTGGCGCTGGCCGGCGCCGCGAATGTCTTCGTTCCCGTACCCCCGGCGGCGGCACCGCCGGCCTGCCAGCCGTCGGCCAGGCCTTCCGCCAGCGCGTAGACGCCGCGGGCGGCGCCGGCGCTGCGCAGGCCCGGCGGGTCGGCGGCGGGCACGAAGGCATCCAGCGCATCGTCGAAGCGCAGCTTGCCGCGCGCCTGCGAATGCAGGTGCACCGCCGGCGTCCAGCCGCCGTGCATGGCCACCGCGTCGCATTCGAGGCGGCGCACCGCCCCCGCCTTGCCGCCGATCAGCGAGGCGACCAGCAGCGCGGTCACGCGCTCGCGGCCCTCGCTGCCGGTGATCGTGTGGCCGGTCAGCACTTCCATGCCCCGTTTCCGCAGCGCGGAGGCATCGGGGCACTGCGCGGCGGGCCGCGTGTCCACCAGCGCCGCAACGCCGACGCCCGCGGCCGCCAGTGCGGACGCGACCGCATAGGCGGCGTCGCCGCAGGTGGCCACCACCACGCGCCGGCCGGGCGCAACGCCGTAGCGCACCGCATACGCCCGCGCGCTGTCCGCGAGCAGGATACCGGGCCGGTCGTTGTCGGCGAACACCAGCGGCCGCTCGTGCGCGCCGGCCGCGACGACAATTTCTTTCGCGCGCACCTGCCACAGCCGCTCACGCGGGAGGTCGCGCCCCGGCACGGCTGGCACGCGCTCGAGGATGCCGGCGTGGTTGTGGCCGAACAGGCCGAACACCGTCGCCCTCGACAGCAGCGTCACCTGCCGCGCACGCAACATGCCGAGCGTGGCGGCGATCCAGGCAGCGGCGGGCTGGCCGTCGATGGTGGCCGCCGCGTCGTGCAGCAGGCTGCCGCCCCAGGCCGGCTGCTCGTCGGCGAGGATGACGCGCGCCCCGGCAGCGGATGCCGCAAGCGCCGCCGCCAGTCCGGCCGGGCCACCGCCGGCGATCAGCACGTCGCAATGCGCGTGGCGCTGCTGGTAGCGGTCGGGGTCGGGGCCGTCGGGCGCGCGCCCGAGGCCGGCAGCCGCGCGGATCGCCGGCTCGTAGACCTTGCGCCAGAACGACGGCGGCCACATGAAGGTCTTGTAATAGAAGCCGGCCGGCAGCAGCGGCGACAGCACGTCGTTGACCGCGCCGACGTCGAAGGCCAGTGACGGCCAGTGGTTCTGCGAAGTCGCGCGCAGACCTTCATGCAGCTCGACGACGGTGGCGCGCGTGTTCGGGTCGCTGCGCGCACCCGCTCCCATCAGCGTCACCAGCGCGTTCGGTTCTTCCGAGCCGTGCGCCAGCACGCCGCGCGGGCGGTGATACTTGAACGAGCGACCGACGAATACGCGCCCGTTCGCCAGTAGCGCCGAGGCCAGGGTGTCGCCGGCATAGCCGGTGAAGCGTTCGCCGTTGAAGGTGAAGCTCAGCGGCGTTCCACGATCGATCAATCCCCCTTGCGACAGCCGGAACGGCTGTCGATGTTCCCCTTGCAGGCGGAACGGTTGCAGGCGTTTGGGCGCGTTCACGGCTTGCCCTCCTCGATCGCGGGCCGCGGCTCGCCGCTGCGGTAGGTGGCGAGGATGCGGTCGCTCACGGTGTCGCGCACCGCGTTGAACCAGCGCTGGCAGCCGTGCGTGTGCAGCCAGCGTTCGGCGTGCACGCCCTTCGGATTCGTGCGGTAGAACAGGAAGGCGGCCCACTGCGCGTCGTCCAATTGCGAGGGATCGGCCGGTCGTGCGAGATGCGCCTCGCCGCCGCCGCGGAATTCAATTTCCGGGCGCTCGCCGCAGTAGGGGCAAGTGATTAACAACATAAGGCGGGATTGGGGATTTCGGAGAAAGGGATTTGGGATTGGAGATTAGGGATTTGAAACCGAATGGTGGATTGAACGCTCGATGCTGTGCTTTCTAATTTCTAATCCCCAATCCCAAATCCCGCATTTTCAGTGCGCCACGGCCGCGGCGGCGGCCTCATCAATCAGCCGGCCGGTGCGGAAGCGGTCGAGCGTGAAGGCGGCGTTGATGGGATGCGGCGCGTCGTGCGCGATGGTGTGCGCGAAGACGTGCCCCGAACCGGGTGTGGCCTTGAAGCCGCCGGTGCCCCAGCCGCAGTTCACGTACAGGCCTTCGATCGGCGTCTTGCCGATGATGGGCGAGCGGTCGGGCGAGAGATCCACGATGCCGCCCCAGTTGCGCAGCATGCGCAGGCGCGTGAAGACGGGGAACAGTTCGCAGATCGCCTCCAGCGTGTGCGTGGAAATGTGCAGCCCGCCGGTCTGGCTGTACGACACATACTGGTCAGTGCCGGCGCCGATGACGAGCTCGCCCTTGTCGGACTGGCTGATGTAGGCGTGCACCGAGTTCGACATCACCACGCAGGGGAAGACAGGCTTGACCGGTTCGGACACCAGCGCCTGCAGCGGGAAGCTTTCGAGCGGCATGCGCAGCCCGGCGTGGCCCATGACCACGCTGGTATGCCCCGCCGCCACCACGCCGACCTTGGGTGTACAGATCACGCCGAGGTTCGTCACTACTGCATTCATGGCGCCGGCGTTGTCGCGGCGGATCTCCAGCACTTCGCAGTTCTGGATGATGTCCACGCCCAGCGCGCTCGCCGCGCGCGCGTAGCCCCAGGCCACGGCGTCATGGCGCGCCACGCCGCCGCGCCGCTGCAGTGCCGCACCAAGCACCGGGTAGCGTGCGTCGCGATCGATCACCAGCGGCGGACAGAAGGCCTGGGCCTCCGCGGGCGTCAGCCATTCGTTGTCGATGCCGTTCAGGCGATTCGCGTAAATGTGGCGCCGCGACACCTGCACATCGTGTTCGTTATGCGCAAGCATCATCACGCCGCGCGCCGAATACATGACGTTGTAGTTGAGGTCCTGCGATAGGCCCTCCCACAGCTTCAATGCATGCTCGTAGAGGCCGGCGCTTTCATCGCACAGGTAGTTGGAGCGGATCACCGTGGTGTTGCGGCCGGTGTTGCCGCCGCCGATCCAGCCCTTCTCCAGCACGGCGATGTTGCGCAGCCCGTGTTCCTTCGCGAGGTAATAAGCCGTCGCGAGGCCGTGCCCGCCGCCGCCGACGATCACGGCGTCGTACGAGAGCTTGGGCTGGGGTGAGCGCCACTGGCGCGCCCAGCCGGCGTGGCCGGACAAGGCTTGGCGCGCGAGATTGAACAGGGAGAAACGCAACGCCGCCGTCCTAGTCGAGCTTGGCGGCCACCGGCCCACGGACCGGGATCTCCATGAGGTCCTCGCCGAAGATCAGGTTGCCCTGGTAGAGCTCGCCCATTTCGCGCAGCACGCGCTCGCGCACGCCCGGCTGGTCGATCTGTTCAGTGACGTGCGTGATGACGATCGTCTTCACCCCGGCCTTCGCACCCAGCGCGGCGAGCTCCCGGTGCCCCATGCAGGACTCCGCGAATTCAGGCCCCAGCTCGGTGCCGGAGAGGTAGTGGCACATGTGGACCAGCACGTCGCAGTCTTTGGCGAGCCGCTCCATGGACGCGCAGGGCCCGCTGTCGCCGGAATACACGAACGAGCCTTCCGGCGTGTCGAGACGGAAACCGTAGGAAATGAGCTGAGGGCCGAAGTGGGCGACGCCGACGGTGGTGACTTTCCAGTGTCCGCCGTTCACGACGTCATTGGGATGCAACTCGGTGACCTCGGGCACGGGTTTCTTGCGCTCGCCCGTGCCACCGCGCGCCCGGTAGATCTGCACGCTGCACAGGTTCTCCGTGCGCGCCACCAGATCCGGCCAGAACGCGCCGCCCTTCTCGAACAGCGCTTTGGTCACTTCGCGGATCGGCGGCGGACCGTAGACCTTGAGCTCCGGTATCTTCCCGGCGCCCTGATCCCAGCGCGTCAGCAGCAGGCGGGGGTAATCGCCCATGTGATCGTAGTGCAGGTGGCTGCAGAAGAAGTGCGTCACCTGCGTGGGCCGGATGCCGCATTCGAGCAGGCGATGATGGGCGCCGAAGCCGTGATCGAAGACGAGCACGTCGTCGCCGATCTCGACGACGTAGCCGGAGCACATCCGTTTCAGTGAAGGCGTCGGTGTGCCAGTGCCGAGGAGTCGCAGCCGCATGGTCATTCCATCCTGAACATCTTGGGCCCCTTCACGGGGACCTGCATGAGGTCTTCGCCCCACACGATGTTGCCGGAATAGACCTTGCCGATTTCGCGCAGGATGTGCTCGCGCACGCCGGGCTGGTCGATCTGCTCGAGAAAGTGCGTGAGCACCAGAGTCTTCACGCCGGCCTGCTGCGCGACCTGCGCAACGTCCTCGTGGTTGCCGCACACGACGCGGTAAATGTCGGTCGGCTCGGTGCCGCTGAAGTAGTGGTTCATGTGAATCAGCACGTCGCAGCCCTTTGCCAGTTCGATCAGCGCGGGCGCCACGCCGCCGCTGTCGCCCGAATAGCAGACCGAACCCTCGTCGCAGTCCAGGCGGTAGGCGTAGCACTCGAGCCAGGGCTGCACGTGGGAAGCCGGTGCGACCGTCAGCGTCCAGTTCTTGCCCTGCACCTTGTCGGTGGGCTTGAGTTCCGTAATCTCGGGCTTCGGCCACTTGCGTGGCGGCACGCCGCCACGCGTGACGAAGATGTCGATCGAGCCCTGATGCTTGATGCGCGCGGTGAGGTCGGGCGCGAAAGCGCCGTCCTCGCCGAACAGCTGCTCGGTCATGCGCCGGATCGGCGGCGGCCCGTACACCTTTAGTTCGGGAATGCGGTCGGCACCCTGGTCCCAGCGCGTGAGCAGCAGCCGCACGTAATCGGAGCAGTGGTCGTAATGGAGGTGGCTGAAGAACACGTGCGACACGTCCACCGCGCGCTTGCCGGCCTCCATCATGCGGTGGTAGGCGCCGGGGCCGTGGTCCCAGAGCATGACGTCGACGCCGACCTCAAGCATGTAGCCCGAACTCGCGCGCTTGAGGGAGGGCGTCGGGGTACCGGTGCCGAGCAGAGTGAGCTTCATCGGGGATCTTTCCGCGCGATCATTCGAGCCTCATTCCAGTTTGACCCCCGCGGCCTTGACGACCTGCGCCCATTTCGCCTGCTCCTTCACCACGTAGTCCTGGAACTCGCGCGTCGGCATGGGGGACACCTCCAGCCCGAGGCCGGTGATGCGGTCGCGCACGTCGGGCATGGCGAGTACCTTCAGGGTATCCGCGGCGACCTTGTTCACGATGTCGTCCGGCGTGTTGCCGGGGGCGCCGAGCCCGATCCAGGCCAGCACCTCGAAGCCCTTCACGCCGGCTTCGTCAAGCGTGGGGATCTGCGGCGCCTGCGGCATGCGTTTGAGCGAGGCCACGCCCAGCGCGCGCAGCCGGCCGGCGTCGACCTGCGGAATCGCGAACGAGGGCACCACGAACAGAAACTCGAGCTGGCCGCCCACCACGTCGGTCTGCGCCTGCCCGACCGCCTTGTACGGCACGTGAACGATATCGATGCCCGCCATCGACTTGAGCAGCTCGCCAGACAGGTGCGTCGGGCTGCCGTTGCCCGCCGAGCCGTAGTTGAGCTTGCCGGGCTGCGCTTTGGCGAGCGCGATGAATTCCTTGAGCGACTTCGCCGGCAGCGACGGGTGGACGACCAGCAGCAGCGGCGTGAAGCCCATGCGCACGATCGGCTTGACGTCGCGCAGGGTGTCGTAAGGCAGCTTGGCGTAGAGGCTGGCGTTGATGACATGGTTGGCGGCGATGACCAGCAGCGTGTAACCATCCGCCGGCGAACGCACGACCGTGGTCGTGGCGGTGATGCCGTTCGCGCCCGGCTGGTTCTCGACCACCACGCTCTGACCCCACACCTCGCCCAGCTTCTGCGCCACGATCCGCGTCATGGCGTCGGAGGCGCTGCCGGTGCCGAGCGGTACCACGATCTTCACCGGCTTTGCCGGATAGGCTTGCGCGTGCGTAAGGCCGGCTGCGGCCGCAAGCACAGCGCCTACGATCCAACACAAGGTTCGTCCCATGATGCCTCCCGTTGCAGTGACTTGATTCAGCGCCAGGTGACTTGCGTCGGCTGCACGACACCGAGGCCCTGCCGCGACATTTCCGTTTCGAACAGGTCTTCCGGCATGACGTTGCCGAGCGACACATCCGGTCCGAACTCATTGATCAGGAATTTCTTCAGGTCCTGCACTTCGGCCGCGTTGATGCCGGAGATCCACGGCCCCGGCATCTCCAGCAGCGCGCGCGTGAAGTCGATGCCCTGCCGCAACTGCCGGATGAACGCCGCTTTCGGCTTGCCGTTCTCGACCAGCTCGTAGGCCTCGACGATCACCATGTCGGCGCCGGCGTCGAAGCAATCGCGCGCCTGACCGATCAATTCGTCCGGGTCGTTGTGGTTGTGCTTGGAGCCGATTTCGCCGAACACGCGCAGGCCCGCCTTGCGCGCGAGGCCGATCTGGCGCTTGCGCTCGGCGCTGTCGAGCGCGATGTAGTTGTCGGAAATCTCGACGATCTCGATGCCGACGCGCCGCGCCTCCTTGAAGAAGGGCATCAGCGCGTCACCACCGTCCAGCGCGTAGAGGCGTTCGATGACGCCGCCGCCGATGAAGCTCTTCACGCCATGGTCGCGGTAGATTTTCACCTTGCGCTTCAATTGCGCTTCGGAATACACGCGCACGGAGCCGACGGCGAGCTTGGCAAGGTCGAGGTACTCGCCGGATATCGACAGCAGATCCGCCTGCTGCCGCGGCGGCAGCCCCCAGTCCACGATCATGGTCAGCCCCGTGGTGCGCGGCTTGTGCGTGGACCGCGCAGTGGGCACCGCGACCATGGGAAACGCCCGTTTGGGCGCGCGTATTGCCTTGCGTGTGGTTTTCATCGAAGCATCCCCTGCGGTAAACGTATCAGCTTTTCGGCGAATGCGCGAGAACGTCCAGCGTGCCCGAACGGAACTCCCGGTGCCACAGCACGCCGATCACAATGACGACGCCGCCCATCATCATGAGCGGGTGCAGGAACCACCCCAGCGCGGACACGCCGAAGTAATAGGCGCGCAGCCCGTTGTTGTAGTTACCGGCCGAATAGTCGAGCACGCGGGTGGTGCGCTCCAGATGCGCGGCATCCTCGTCGCACACGTCCTTGGCCTGCGGCGTGGCGCCGATCATGATGGAGGCGAAGCCGTACTGGCGGATGCACCACGAGAACTTGAAGAAGGCGTAGACGAACACCAGCAGGAGCAGCAGGATCTTGATCTCCCACAACCGCGCGCTGCCGGCGCGCGTGAACGGCAGTTCCGCCACGACGTCAACGGCTTTCTCCGTGTAACCAAGGAGTGCGATCAGCGCGCCGAGGATCAGCATGCTGGTCGACGCGAAGAACTGGGCGCTGCGGGCCAGGTTGATGATGATCTGCACGTCGGCCATGCGGTTCTCGCGCAGGGCCATCTGCGTCATCCACTCGCGGCGCCAGTGGCCCATCCGTGAGGACAGACTGACGGTCTTGTAGGCACGCCAGTCCGCATACAGCGTGTAGCCGATCCACAGCACGAGGAACCATACGAGTGCGACCGTATCGAGCCAGTCGACGCCGGGGATGGTGAGGGTCTTCAGCATGCGCGCGCCGCCCCGGTCACACGAACAGCGTCAGCACGCCGGTGTAGCCGTAGAGCCGGTTGTGCGAAATTTCGCCGTTGCAGAAAAAACCGGCGATCGGGATGTCGCCCAGCGCGTTCTCGATGGTGCGCAGCTCCTCCGAGTTGGGGCCGAACAGGTTGGCGCCGCGTCCGAGACAGGAGTAGTACACGCCGCCTCGCGGCTTGGCGAACAAGCCCTGCTGGATGCTCTCAAGCATGCGCCGCAGATCCTCGCCGGCGGCCTCCGCGTCACGCCGGCAGAACATGAGCTGCGCGCCGGCCTTCACGTAGTCGCCGATCGCGATCAGCTTGTTCGACGGGTCGATGCCGACGAGGTGGCGCACGAGGTAATCGCCGGTGTCGCTGCCCTTGATCGGCAGGCCGACGAACACCGTGCCGCCGAGCTTTTCGACTTCGCGCGCCAGCCGTTCGCCGATGTCCTCGCGGAACACTTCGAGCGCGGGACGGTCATCGATGGTCACGATGATGTTGCGCTCGGCCTGGGTGATGGTGCGGCGCGGGCCGATCGGCGAGCAGCCCTGCGTCAGTCGCGTCGCCACCGTGATCTGGTCGGAAAAGACCACGCCCGACATCCCGCCTTCGAGGACGCGCCCCGCCACCTGCGGATTACGGTTGCGCGAACTGGTCAGGCCGCCGACGACGAAGCCGCTCTCCATGCGCTCTGCCAGCTTCGCCACGAGCGCCACGATGTCCTCGCAGGCCGGATCGGCGTGCACGACGGCGAAGTGCGCCGCACCCTCCGGGCAGGCGAGGTCGGCGCCCTTGAGCGCCGCCGTGCTGTCGATGCCGGAGAACAAACGGTAGGCGCCGGGGCTGAAGTCCCCCGTCATCGCGACGACCGCGGGCTCGTCGAGGTATTCGCTGCCGGTGGCGAGGACGCCGATACCGGTGGTGCCCACCCAGTCGGCGACGCCGGTGGACTGCTTCAGGATCTGCAGCACGTCGCCGAAATGATCGGCCACGTGGTCCGTCACGTAGACGAAGCCGAGCGTACCGCCGCTGCCAGCGAGTTGCGCCGCGCAAGCGCGGGCCGCCAGCTGCCAGTTTTCGCCACGCGCATGGCCAAGACGGAATCGGGACATACGGGAATGCTAGCACGCCGACGCGCGCGGTCGCCGGCGGCCGCTGGCTATAATGCGCCGACTTCTCCCCCCAGAAACGCCCATGAATCTCGATCGCGTCGGCCCCGGCCGCAAGCTCCCCGAAGACTGCAACGTGATCATCGAGATCCCGATGCACGCTGACCCCGTGAAGTACGAGGTGGACAAGGAAACCGGCGCCATGTTCGTGGACCGCTTCATGTCCACCGCCATGCGCTACCCCTGCAACTACGGCTACCTCCCGAACACGCTGTCGGGCGACGGCGACCCGGTGGACGTGCTGGTGATGGCGCCGCATCCGCTGGTGTCGGGCGCCGTGGTGCGCGTGCGGCCGGTCGGCATGCTGAAGATGCGCGATGAAGCCGGCGCCGACACCAAGGTGATCGCGGTGCCGATCGACAAGTTGAGCGCACTCTACCGGCACGTCAGGACGCCGCGCGACCTGCCGCCCCAGCAACTCGCGCAGATCGCCCACTTCTTCCAGCACTACAAGGACCTTGAACCCGGCAAGTGGGTCAAGGTCGCCGGCTGGCTGGGGGTTGCCGCTGCGAAGAAGGAAATCATGGACGGCGTGAAGCGCTACGCGCGCGCGGCCAAGAAGCCGCATTTCTAGGGCGCGCCGGCTTGCCGCTCGATCCCGTCGTCTGGTTCTTCCTGCTCGGTCTGGCCGCACGTCTGCTGCGCTCGGACCTGAAGATCCCCGGCGCGCTGTACGAGGCGCTGGCCATCTATCTGCTGCTCGCGATCGGTCTGCGCGGGGGCGTGGAACTCGCGCACGAACCGCTGCTGTCCCTCGCGCCACAGGCCGCCGCCGCCCTCGCGATCGGGGTGGCGATCCCGCTCGCGGCCTATCCCGTGCTGCGTTACCTCGGCCGGCTTTCGGCGCCCGATGCCGGCGCCATCGCGGCCCACTACGGCTCGGTAAGCGTGGTGACTTTCGCGGTGGCCACCGCCCACGCGACCACCCGCGGCATCCCCTTCGAAGCGACGATGCCGCTGATGGTCGCCCTGCTCGAGGTGCCCGGGATCCTCGTCGGGGTCATGCTCGGGCGCGCCGGGGACAGCAGCGGCGGCCGCGTGCGCTGGGGCATGCTCACGCGGGAAACACTGGTCGGCAAAAGCGTCGTGCTGCTGGTCGGCGGGGTGGCGATCGGCTGGCTCGCGGCCCCCACCATCGCGCCGCTCCAGCCCTTCTTCGTCGACATGTTCAAGGGCGTGTTGTGCCTGTTCCTGCTGGAAATGGGCCTGGTGGTCGGCGCGCGCCTCGGCGACCTGCGCCGCGCGGGCCCCTTCCTGATTGCGTTCGGCGTCGTGATGCCGCTGGCGGCGGCGGTGCTCGGCGCCTTCGCCGGACGTCTCGCGGGCTTCTCCGTGGGCGGCACGGCGCTGTTGGCCACCCTGGCGGCGAGCGCTTCCTACATCGCGGCCCCGGCCGCGACGCGCATCGCGCTGCCGAAGGCGAATCCGGCGCTGTCGCTCGGCGCTTCTCTGGGCGTGACCTTCCCGTTTAACATTGCCATCGGCATCCCGCTCTACTTCGAGCTCGCGCGCCGCATCCACGTATGAAGACGCACCCGAAAAAACTGCTCGTCATCATCACCGAAGCCGCCCTCGAAGCACAGCTCGCGGCCGACGCGGAGCGTCTGGGCGCGCACGGCTACACGGTGTCCGACGTGCGCGGGGCTGGCGCCCGCGGCGCGCGGCGCGGCGACTGGGATGCCGATCGCACCATCCGCATGGAGGTTATCTGCGACGAGGCCGTCGCCACCGCCATCGCGGGACACCTGCACGAAACGTACTTCGCGGACTACGCCATCGCGCTCTACGTGACGGACTGCGCGGTCCTGCGTCCCGAAAAATTCTAGGCGGCACCAGGCAAAAAAAACGGGCGCCGGAGCAAAGCCCCGGCGCCCGCGCGGCGCTCCTCTGGAGCGCTTAGTCTTCGGCCATCATCAGGATCGCGATGGCGGTACCCAGCCCCGCAGGGACGGCCCAACGCTCCAGACGCGAGACGTGGTCGCCGGCGATCAGCTGCACCGGCACCGACGCCCCTTCCAGCACGCGGTTGGTCACCGAGTCCTGGATCAGGCGCGAGAGCGAGTTGCGGCGCGCCGCGGCCATCACGATCTGCCGGATGCCGAGGGAGGCAGCCAGCGCTCAGGATCCGGCCGCGACATGACGTGCAGCGAGCAGGGCGTTGTGCGAACGATCAACGGACAGCAGCACTTTCGGCATGGGAACTTCCTTGAGCGGGCGGATGGGCAACGGGGGCATCGGTGGGGACCTCGGCAGCGGCGACCGACGGGACCGTGTGGGCGTCGATGGGCGCGGTCACCGTGCGGCGGTTCCGCAGGAAGCCGCCGCCCAGCACGCCGCCCACGATGACCACATAAGTCGCCCACTCGATCCACGGCTGGGCCGCAAGAAAGTCCTTGAAGAACGGCTCGGACAGGATCATTTTCGCGGCGGTCCAGGCGAGGACGCCGGCACCGATGTAGACGATCGACGGGAAGCGCTCGACCCACTTGAGGATCAACTGGCTGCCGAACACCACGATCGGGATCGAGATCAGCAGGCCGATCACCACCAGCAGGAAGCTGCCCTGCGCCGCGCCGGCCACCGCCAGCACGTTGTCCAGCCCCATCACCGCGTCGGCGATTACGATGGTCTTCATCGCTCCCCAGAACGTGTTGGAGGAGTCGATGTTGTGCCCCTCGCCCTCATCCTTCTGGAGGAGCTTCCAGGCGATCCAGACCAGTAGCGCGCCGCCAATGGCGAGCAGGCCCGGAATTTTGAGCAACCAGACGACCACGACGGTCATGGCGGTGCGCACCACAATGGCGCCGACGGTGCCCCACATGACCGCCTTGGTGCGCAGATGCGGCGGCAGCTTGCGCGCGGCCAGCGCGATGACGATGGCGTTATCGCCCGCGAGCACCAGGTCGATCACGATGATCGCGAGCAGTGCGGAGAAAAACTCCGCCGAAAACAGTTCCATGATGATCCATCCAAAACGAGCGTTGAGACCAACCCCGCGCCCCGGCTGGGCCATAGACGCCTTGCCAGGACGGCAAAGGTCTTGCTTGCCGTGTTGCGCCCTGAGTGACGCAAACCTGCCGACGGAACCGGGGCCCGGACTGCGACCCGTATTGACGACTCCGTCGCCGCCTGCGGTGCCTGCCGTTACCGGCGAGCCCCGCAGGGGAAGCTACTCCCCTTTGAGGGATTTACTATGCGCATGCAAGCCATTACTGAAGCTTTATGCACGGGCCGGATTCTGCGGGCGAAAGGTTCCCGGGTGGAAATGAAACTTCGCAATACCGGCGATAGTTCCGAAGTAGAATCGTTTGCATTATCTTTTGCAATGCGATATTGCAATGCACAGCTTGCCTTTTCGCAATGGGCCCACCTACAATCCGCGCGGCCATATTCTCGGATCTTCGTGGATACGGCCCCTCCAAAGGGGAGTAGCTTGCGCGGCCCGATTTTCAGGCTGCGGTGCTGTGGTCGTCATTACGGGGCAGCCGGTCCGGTGCCCCCGGTCGCAGCGGCAACGGTGGTTGCAAGCGAGACCTTTGCCCAGACGGCGAAGGATCGCGCGGTGTGCAGCTAACAAGCGCGGCTTTCATCGTCGAGGTGAAGGCCGCTGTGCTTTCGGGCACGGCTTTTTTCGGTTGACCACGCACGTCACGAAAAGGGACCCCCACCATGCCGCAATCCAAGATCCGGCGCTACCTGCGCCACGGAACCCTGCCCCAACTGTCCGTCTTTGAGGCCGTTGCCAGGCACGGCAGCTTCACCCGGGCGGGAGAGGAACTGTACCTCGCCCAGCCCACCGTCTCGGTGCAGGTCAAGAAGCTTTCGGAAACGGTTGGCGCGCCCCTCTTCGAGCAGATCGGAAAGTCCGTTCACCTCACCGAAGCGGGCCGCGAGCTCCACGCCGCCTGCATAAGGCTGTTCGGCGTGCTGGCCGACGTCGAGGACCGGCTGGACGGCCTGCGCGACCTTACGTCCGGCCGCTTGCGGCTCGCGGTGACCACCGCGGCGAAGTACTTTGCGCCGCGGCTGCTCGGCGCCTACAGCCGGCTCCATCCGGGCATCGACATCTCGCTGCAGATCCACAACCGCCAGATGCTGACGGAACGGCTGGCGGCGAATGCCGACGACGTCTACCTGTTCGCCCATCCGCCGACGGAAATTGAGGTGGTGAGCGAGCCCTTGCTGGTCAACCCCCTGATGGTATTCGCACCGATCGACCATCCGCTGGCAAAGGAGCGGCGCATCGCCTTCGCCCGCATCGCCGACGAGCCCTTCCTGATGCGCGAGCCCGGCTCCGGCACCCACCTCGCCGTGCAGGCGCTGTTCGAGGCGCACGGCCGGGAACCGCAGGTGCGCATGGAACTCTCCACCAACGAGGCGATCAAGCAGGCGATCCTGGCCGGTCTGGGACTCTCGATACTGCCCCAGTACACCTTCGGCATCGGCACCGACACCGAAGGGTTCGCGGTGCTCGAGGTAGAGGGGCTGCCGATGGACGAAGGCTGGAAGATCGTCCATGCCAAGGGCAAGCAGCTCAGCGGCATCGCAAAAAGCTTCATCGCATTCGCCCATGTCGAGGCGGCCGCGCTCGCTGCGGCCCGGTAGATCCATGCCCCCGCCGTTGGCGACGCCGTATGTTCCTGCGTGGCGAAGCGCCCGGGGGTGCCTGAAACGCCGGTTCGCGTGCGCGCTGGTCGCCGTGCCGGCGCTGCTTGCGGCCGCGGCGGCCTGTGCAAACGACGCGCCGTGGCAGGCGCTCAGGCAGGGCGGTCACGTCGCGCTGCTCCGTCACGCCGTGACCGAACCGGGCACGGGCGACCCGCCGGGGTTCCGGCTGGGCGAGTGCAACACGCAGCGCAACCTCTCCGCGGAAGGCCGCGCGCAGGCCCGCCGCCTCGGCGCCGAGTTCCAGCGCCACGGCGTCGCCGTGACCGCAGTGCTCTCCTCTCACTGGTGCCGTTGCCTGGACACCGCGCGCCTCGCCTTCGGCCAGGCCGTGCCCTGGGCAGCGCTGGATTCCTTTTTCGCCAACGCCGAGCGCAGCGGGCCACAGTCCGCGGAACTGCGGCGGCGCATCGCCGGTTTCAGCGGCAGCGGCACTCTGGTGCTGGTCACCCACCAGGTCAACATCACGGCGCTGACCGGACTCGTGCCCGCCCAGGGCGAACTGGTCGTCCTCGCGCCCACGCCCGAGGGCGGGCGCGTCGTCGGGCGTCTGCCACCGCCGTAACGCCCGGTTTCGGCACGGAAAATAGTGCTTGACGAGCGGCGGTCCGCTGCGTATAACCCGAGTCGCAGGATTCCACAAGCAGCGAAATCGCTGATCTGTTAGTCCCCGCCTCAATGACCACAAGTTATTAGGGCGGTCCTTTAGGTCCCCGCTTTCCCCTTGATAGGTCCCGCAGGTTGGAGGGCAACCTCCGTTGTTTTTTCGTTCGATGTTTTTTTAAGGATTTACAGCATGGCAAACGGCACTGTGAAATGGTTCAACGACGCCAAGGGCTACGGCTTCATCACGCCCGATGACGGTGGCAAGGACCTCTTCGCGCACTTCTCGGCGGTACAGGGGAACGGCTTCAAAAGCCTGAAGGAAAACCAGAAGGTTTCGTTCGACGTCAGCTCCGGCCCCAAAGGCCCGCAGGCGACGAACATCAAGCCGCTGGACTGATCAGTTCTCGCAGCAACAAAAAAGCCCGGGAAACCGGGCTTTTTTGTTGGTATTTTGTAGTACGGATCAGGCGGGATTCACGCCGCCGTATCGCCGATGCCGCCGATGCGTGCCCAGATCTCCGGCGCAATGGCAGGCGCGCTCCACACCACGGCAAAGGTCACATCCTGCGTGGCCTCGGACCAGGTCCTGGAGGTCGTATCGAAGCTCTCGATCAGGCCCGAGCCGTCCTTCTGCGCCACGATCCGCACATAACCACCGTCAACCTGCTTCGGTCCGAGCATCACTCTGACGGGCGCTACCGGCTTTTTCGGCCTCATGCGGACACCTCTCCAAGTCAATGGCCGAGTATGCGCGCTTGCGGTCGGCGCCTGCGCTTTATTTTGGGCGGTACCGCCCGGATCGCCGATTCGCCAAGGAACCCCAAGGTGCGTAGCATGGGGGCACCCTTTCCCACAGACCCGACTGGAGACCCCTTGGCATCATTCGGCAGCATCACCTTCAGCGGTCAATCCGGCGAGAAGTACCTGTGCCACGCGTGGCCCCTGGACACGCGCTTCAAGCCGCTCGGCGCGGTATACCTGGTCACGAAACGCATGGCGAACGAGACCTATGCACGCAAGGCGGGGCATCAAACCATCTTCGTGGGCCGCACAGACAGCCTCGCCAACCCGCTGGCCAGCGAGACCGACTTCGACCGCTTCCGCAAATACGGTGCGAACTGCGTTTGCGTGCACGTCGACGCGGATGCCGAACGCCGGCTGGCCATCGAGCGCGACCTGATCGCGGGCCACCAGCCCTTCTGCAACTGATTGCTGCGGACGCGTCAGGGTCCCAGTTTGCGTGACAGCAAGCCCAGGTTCGATACCACGAACGGGGTCAGATAATTCAGCGCGATCTTGAGCGCGACCAGGCCGCTGATGCCATGCGCCACGATGACATCGGCCTGATTCACAAACGTAAGCCAGCTTCCCACCACCAGCGCGATCAGCCCCGTCGCGCGCAGGTGTTGCGGCTCGCAGATCACCTGCAACGCCAACTTCAACCGGGCCACTGCAAACACCGGTCTTATCGCGGTCCGCCCTTGATGCCCTTACCCTTGCGCCAGTCGTCATCGCGCGGCAGGCTGGGATTGGACGGACGCTGGTCGTAGTAGGACATCAGCGGAATGTACAGTTGGTAGAGCCGGCGCAGTTCGCCGACCGGCTCGTCATGCTCGTCGGCGCGCAGATCCACCCACGCGTAGGACTTTTTGTTGTAGACCAGCAGCGCGGCCGAGTGCTGTCCCGCCACCTGCCCGCCCGCATCGCGCCCCGCTTCCAGCGCGCGCAGGATGCGCTCGGCGAGTTCTTCACCCGGAGAGGCTTCGAACGCCGCCGCCATGTCGTTCACGGTGCGCCCGCTGGTCAGGCGGTTGCCCAGCGCGACGAAATTGGGCTTCGCGACGTGCCCTTTCCAGTCCTCGTTGCTGGCGCCCGTGTGCACCGCGGTGCGGCCGTCCTTGTCGACCACCGCGATCTGCCGCCACGGCATGTTCGCCGGTCCGTCGCTCGCCGCGATTTCCGCCAGCACCTTCTCCGCGGAATAACCCATCTCCAGCAGCTTCAGGCCGAATGGGCCGAGACGCGGATCGCCGTTGGCCTGTATCACGAGGCCGCCGACGCCGGGCCTGAGGAAAGGACACTTGGCGCCGATGGCCATCGGCCGGGTGGCGATGGCGATGCCGAACATGCCGGTGCGCTCACAGCGCGCGATGATGGAAAAAGTCATTCCGTAATCCTCGT